>Ga0137306_102915_pt1 | contig 13515 bp, 13 predicted proteins | sample Inofroosms_March_FD_97187 | JGI IMG/M metagenome (GOLD analysis project Ga0137306, IMG submission 97187) | Mouse cecal microbial communities from Vienna, Austria - N-Acetylneuraminic and N-Acetylglucosamine D2O microcosms_March | ecosystem: Host-associated > Mammals > Digestive system > Large...
CAAAAGGAGGTTAACAGAGATTATGCTGCACAACAAAAAACATAGCCGTATATTAGCAATTTCATTATCCGCTATATGCATGTTATCATTTCCAATGACAAGCTTTGGCGTAACCATGGGGGCAGTTTCCCTTGAAGACCAAATTACAAGAAACCTACAGGAGAAATTTACGATATACGAAGTACAAAAAGAGTTTATTGATGGGGAGGAAGCTACGTATTACATAGATAAAGAGACATTATCTTATGTGCCAGGCTTGTGGATCGAGCGTGGCATCAATCTTATTAACGACACGCTCAACGGCACGGAATCACATAATATCGGAGAAGCGTACTTGGCAAAGGGAAGCACAGTTCAGTTTATCCTGGCCAGTTCCGACAGCAGCCATAAATTCAAGGCAGGCATCATAGACAGCAGTGGAACCGCCAAAACTGTCACTTCATCAAACGGGACAATCTCACACACATTTACCATTACTTCTGCCGGAGATTATACATTCTTTATCCAGGGAATTACCAATGCCCAGATCTCTGTCAACGGAAGTATTGTGACTAATTAGCCAGATCTCTAAAACAACCTCATACAAAAACCAAGTGGCTGTGAAAGATGGAAGTCATCCCTTCCATCTTTCACAGCCACTTTTTGCTCCCTTATTGCGCCGCTTCGCTCTCCAGGGTGGTGCTCTCATACTTGTCAAGTATCACCCTCTGGATCATATCCCTGGTCTCGGAATTGATCGGATGAGCAATGTCGCGGTACTCCCCGTCTGCCGCCTTACGGCTTGGCATTGCGATAAACAGGCCCTTTTCGCCCTCAATCACTTTGATATCATGGATCACGAACTCGTTATCCAAGGTGATCGAAACGATGGCTTTCATCTTTCCCTCTTTCTCGATTCTTCTTACTCTTACATCTGTAATCTGCATCTTGTTCCCCTCTCTGTTTCTCCTCTGTAACAATGAAACTTTGTAACAGGTGACACTATAACGTATAACGCTCGTTTTTCTCTACAACAATCTTAATATTCTCCGGAGTCCCGATGTATGTGGTGTTGGCCCGGATGGTGTCCCGGCTTTCCACGATACAGTTCTCGATCACCGTGTTATCCCCAATATACACATCATTGAGGATGATGGAGTTCTTGATCACGCAATTGTTTCCAACATAGACCTGCTTAAACAGCACGGAACTGTCCACAACACCGTTGATGATGGTACCGCTGGCTACCAGGCTGTTTTTCACATCTGCTCCCGGATTATACTTGGCCGGCGGCAGGTCGCCTACTTTGGAGTAAACCTCCGGATACTGGCGGAAGAAATAATCTCTCACTTCAGGCTTCAAAAAGTCCATGTTTGTCTCATAGTAGGACTCCACCGAAGCGATATTGCTCCAATAAGTATCCAGCTCATACGCATAGATTCTTTTTATATTCTTATAACGTACTAAAATGTCATTGACAAAATCATACCTGTCCTCCTGAGCGCACCGCTCTAAAAGCTCGATGAGCTGGCGGCGGCGGATGATATAGATGCCGCAGGAGATAGTATTGGACTCAGCCACCATGGGCTTTTCCTGGAAATCAGTGATCCGTCCGTCGTCGTTCACTCCCAAGACGCCGAACCGGGTCACGTCCACATTGGCAGGCATGGTCTTGCACACCACGGTAATATCGGCCTTTTTCTCGATGTGGTACTCCAACACCTTGCCATAATCCAGCTTATAGATACAGTCTCCGGAGGTGATGACCACATAAGGCTCGTGACTGTCCTTTAAAAATGTCAAGTTTTGATACAGGGCGTCAGCCGTACCCCGATACCAGTCATTGTGCTCCGCCGTAATGGTAGGTGTAAATACAAACAATCCTCCCTGCTTTCTTCCGAAATCCCACCACTTGGAGGAATTCAGATGTTCGTTAAGGGAGCGGGAATTATACTGGGTAAACACCGCCACGCTCTGAACATGGGAGTTGGACATGTTGCTTAAAACAAAATCAATGCTGCGGTAACTTCCGGCAATGGGCATAGCCGCAATGGCCCGCTTGTTGGATAGGTCCCGCATTCTCTTGCTGTTTCCGCCTGCTAAAACGATACCGATTGCTCTCATCTCGCGCCACCTGCCTTCATAATGTAGTCTCCGCCAGCCAGTAAGCCCTCCGGATAATCCTCCGGCACCGTCTCACCGGAGATCGCCGTGTTCTTTCCCACTTTGACATTGTCCGGGATCACGCTGCGCTCGCCGACGGTGACCAGATCCGACTGGTATACTTTGGGGTCATATTTGTTGGGGGCTACCTCGCCCACACCCAGCTCTACATTGCTGCCGATGACCACATCTTCGGCAACGATGGCTTTCTTAAGAATACTGTTCTCTCCGATAGCGCTTCCTCTCATGATGATGGAATCCCGAACCACGGCGCCCTTTCCAATGGTAACTCCCGCGCCGATGACGGAATTGCTCACCTTGCCGTAGATCTCGCTGCCTTCACCGATGATACTTCTCTCAATGACCGCTTCCGTTGCGATAAACTGAGGCGGTATGATATCGCTCTTTGTATAAATCTTCCAGTATTCCTCATAAAGATTGAATTCCGGACTGATGTCAATCAATTCCATGTTGGCTTCCCAGTAGGAGCTTAAGGTTCCCACATCCTTCCAGTAGCCGTTGTACTCGTAGGCAAAGATCCTCTGCCCTTTCTCATGGCAGTAAGGTATCACGTGTTTGCCAAAGTCGCAGCTGGGAACTTCCGACAGCTGAACCAGGGCCTCCTTTAATACCTTCCAGCTAAAGATATAGATACCCATAGATGCCAGGTTGCTTCTCGGATTCGCCGGTTTCTCCTCAAATTCCGTGATGCGGTTGGTGTCGTCCGTAATGACGATGCCAAACCGGCTGGCCTCCTCGATAGGAACAGGCATGGCAGCAATGGTGACGTCTGCGTTGTTTGCCTTGTGATATTCCAGCATAACCTCGTAATCCATCTTGTAAATGTGGTCGCCGGACAGGATTAAAACATACTCCGGATTATACTGCTCCATGTACTCCATGTTCTGGTAAATGGCATTGGCCGTTCCGGTGTACCAGTCGCTGCCTTTGCTCTTCTCGTATGGAGGGAGCACTGTGACTCCGCCTACGTTTCGGTCAAGGTCCCACGGAATCCCGATCCCGATGTGGGTATTCAGTCGTAATGGCTGGTACTGGGTCAATACGCCTACGGTATCGACGCCGGAATTGATGCAGTTGCTCAAGGGAAAATCAATGATCCTGTATTTTCCGCCGAAAGCTACTGCTGGTTTTGCAACTTTTTGGGTTAAGACTCCAAGACGGCTGCCTTGTCCCCCCGCCAAAAGCATGGCGATCATCTCTTTCTTGATCACATTATCACCTCTTGCTGTATATTTTTATGTGGTGCAGTGGCCTGGGGCGGGCAGGGAAGCGAGGGGCGGACGGGCCAGATGTGAGTATGTCAAGTAGGTCTGAAAAATCCTAAGGCCGGCGCGCGTAAAAGCTTCGCTTGCGCTTGGGGCATGGGCTTTGGGCGTGATGGGATGAATATGAACGGCTGCCTCCGACAAAACTATCGGAGCTTAAACCGGAGCCGCTGTCCGTCGCTGACGGCTTGTGAGGCCGCAAGGAGAACAGAAGGCGGGATGAGAGGGTTGTTGCAGTTGCCTCCTTTTCTCTTACAGGGATGGCTGTCCTGAAAGGGTCCGCTTTTTTACCTTTTTTACAAGCTCGCCAAAGCGTCTTACTGCCTTGCTCTGGCTCGTTCACGGGCTTTGCCCTATAAAATAAAACGCAGAAAACCTCTGCTCTTGTTTTATTTTTCACTGCTGATTGCTTACATGGACATTATACCACACATTTTAGAAATAGTGAATAAATTCTTATAGTATTCTCTGTTTTTTTTATACATTTTCCGACATTTTATTACAGAAAAAAATTTCCACTCAGGTTTCTCCTCCTAAAAGGACGAAATTGAGCCTGGAAGGCCTTGAATCCCCATGAAAAATAAAGTATAATCGACACAGTTATGTAGTTTATTGAAGGGAAAAGGAGATTTATTTGCCATGGATTTAGTGACAGTAAGGGAAATATATAAAGACAGGGAATCATTTTTAGCCAAAAAGATCTCGGTAGGAGGCTGGGTCAAGAGTATCCGGGATTCTAAGGCTTTCGGATTTATCGTCTTAAGCGACGGCTCCTATTTTGAGACTCTGCAGATCGTATACCATGACACCATGGATAACTTTGAAGAGATCAGCAAGCTGAACGTGGGGGCGGCTGTTATCGTTACCGGAACTTTAGTGAGCACCCCCCAAGCCAAGCAGCCTTTTGAGATCCAGGCCGACCAGGTTACAGTGGAGGGCGCTTCCGCGCCGGACTATCCGCTGCAGAAAAAGCGCCACAGCTTTGAGTATCTGCGGACCATCTCCCACCTGCGTCCCAGGACCAACACATTTCAGGCAGTGTTCCGGGTACGGTCTCTGATCGCCTATGCCATTCACCAGTATTTCCAGGAGCGGGATTTTGTCTATGTCCACACTCCGCTTATTACATCCAGCGACTGTGAGGGCGCGGGGGAGATGTTCCAGGTGACCACCCTGGATCTGAACCATGTGCCGACCACCTCTGACGGGGCTGTGGATTTCTCCCAGGATTTCTTTGGAAAGCCTACCAGCCTTACGGTCAGCGGACAGCTAAACGGCGAGACCTATGCCATGGCTTTTCGGAATATCTATACCTTTGGTCCTACCTTCCGGGCGGAAAATTCCAATACCACCCGCCATGCGGCTGAGTTCTGGATGATCGAGCCGGAGATGGCCTTCGCTGACCTGGAAGATAATATGGCTGTCGCTGAGGGCATGTTAAAGTACATTATCAGCTATGTTCTGGAGCACGCGCCTGAGGAGATGAAGTTCTTCAACCAGTTTGTGGACAAGGGGCTTTTGAACCGGTTAAACGGGGTTCTCAACTCCCAGTTCGGCCATGTGACCTACACAGAGGCCATAGAGATCCTGGAGAAAAATAATGACAATTTTGATTACAAGGTGTTCTGGGGCTGCGACCTGCAGACAGAGCATGAGCGGTATCTGACAGAGCAGGTGTTTAAGAAGCCTGTATTTGTCACCGATTACCCCAAAGAGATCAAGGCCTTTTACATGAAGCTTAATGACGACGGTAAAACCGTTGCCGCTATGGACTGCCTGGTGCCGGGGATCGGGGAGATCATCGGGGGAAGCCAGCGCGAGGACAGCTATGAGAAACTGACCGCGCGCATGAAGGAATTAGGACTTAAGGAAGAGGATTACGGTTTCTATCTGGATCTTCGTAAATACGGCTCTACGCGCCACGCAGGCTTTGGTCTGGGCTTTGAGCGGTGCGTGATGTACCTTACGGGCATGGCCAACATCCGGGACGTGGTTCCGTTCCCGAGAACGGTTAACAACTGCGAGCTGTAAAACCAGCGTCTGATGTATGTACTCTAAGGAGGAAGTGACATGAAGTTCATCCATACTGCCGATATCCACTGGGGCATGACCCCGGACAGTGACAAACCGTGGTGCCGGGAACGGACCCAGGCGGTCAAGGATACCTTTTCCCAGATCGTCACCAAAGCGCGGGAGATGGATGTTGATTTTCTGTTTATTTCCGGCGATCTGTTCCACAGACAGCCTTTGCAAAAGGATCTGAAAGAGGTCAATTACCTGTTTACCACCATCCCGTCGGTGCGCGTTGTCATTATAGCAGGCAACCATGACCGGATCCGCAACACCTCGGCCCTCTTAAGCTTTACCTGGTGTTCTAATGTGACGTTTTTTATGAAGGACGAGATGAGCAGCGTCTATTTTGAGGACTGCAATGTGGAGGTCCACGGGTTCAGCTACACCACGCCCGAGATCCGGGAAAACCGGGTGGACCATCTGGCAGTCCCCTTAGACGGGCGTATCCATATTCTGATGATACACGGCGGTGACGCCAATCACCTGCCTTTTGATAAGACTGCCCTGGCGGCGTCGGATTTTTCCTACATCGCCCTGGGCCACATCCACAAGCCGGAGATCCTGATTCCGGCCAAGATGGCGTACCCTGGTTCCCCGGAACCTTTGGACAAGACCGAAACCGGCAGACACGGCATCCTTATAGGGGAGATTAACCCCGGCACAAGAAAAGTCATCTCGCTGGAGTTTCTTCCTCTGTGCCGTTCCCAGTATATCCCTCTGGCTGTCAATGTCTCCACTGCCACCACCAACATGGAGCTGGAGATGAAGATCGCCCAGGAGATCGAGCGGCGGGGACGGCACCACATCTACCGCTTCCGTATCCGGGGCATGCGGGACCCGCAGATGGAATTTGACATGGAAAATCTTCTCTCCAAATTCCGCATCGTGGAGATCATGGACGAGTCAGAGCCTCAGTACGATTTCAGCGCCCTTTTTGCCGAGCACTCCAGCGACATGATCGGGTTTTATATCCGCGCGCTCCAGAAGCCATCGATGAGTCCTGTGGAGAAAAAGGCTCTCTATTATGGGATCAACGCGCTGCTTCGCACCAAGGACGAAAGGAGTTAATCATGAGATTTATCGAACTTCAGATTAAGGGATTTGGAAAATTTCATGACCGCTCTATCCCCTTTCAGGACGGTCTCAATGTGGTTTACGGGAAAAATGAGGCCGGTAAGTCCACCATCCACACTTTTATCCGTGGTATGCTCTTCGGCATCCAGCCCATGCGGGGCAAGGCTTCCAAAAATGACCTGTACAACAAATATGAGCCATGGGAGAACAGCGGCACCTACGAAGGCGCTCTGCGCCTGGAACACGGAGGCCATATCTACAGGATCGAGCGGACTTTTTTAAAGACAAAGAAGGAGTTCTGCCTCATCGACGAGACCCTGGGCAAATCCCTTCCCCCTGACAAAGCTCTGATGGATGAACTGCTTTGCGGCTTAAGCGAGACGGCATACAACAACACCATCAGCATCGGCCAGCTAAAATGTGCCACAGACGCCGGCATGGTGTCGGAGCTGAAAAATTATATTGCCAACATGAACAATACGGGCAACATGGCCCTGAACATCACCAAGGCCACGGATTTTTTAAAGGCGCAGAAAAAGGAGCTGGAGGCCCAGCTGGTTCCGGAGGCAGCCCGGTCTTACACCTCCCTTTTGGGGGAGATCAAGGCTCTTGAGAAGGAGATATCAGCCCCTGAGTATGTAAACCAGCTTCCTGCATACCAGCAGATGCGGGCCGGCGCCCGAACCCAGATTGAGGAAAAACAGGCGGAGAAGGAGTCTCTCCTCCAAAAGGTGGCCCGGGGGCGTCAGGTCTTAAGCCAGAATCAGTTTACAGATATCCAGTCCATCCAGGATTACCAGGAGCGGACTCAGGATGTATACCGGGATTATCAGGGGACAAAGGCATCCTCTGAGAAAACGTCCCGCCGGTTTTTCCCCATAGCCATATTTTTACTTGCCGCCTGCTGTTTTGCCTGCGGCGCGTATTTTTATACTCTGGGGGAGTGGAACCCTATTACGGATCTCCTTTTTGACTACAATGTGGATTTCCCGGCAGCGGCTGTCTTTGCGGTTATGGCTGTGCTTTCTGCCCTTCTCTGCCTGGCGGGAGCTCTTTCTCTGTGGAAGGGCAAACGGCTGAAAAAGGAGCTGGCCCTGTCCGCCCAGGTTCTTCAGGAATCTTTTTCCAGACACTTAGGAGATAAGACCATCTCCCAGGAGGCTATGGACGCGTTTCTGGCGCGTATGGCGGAATTCCAGAGATTAAGCGCTGCCATGGACAAGTCTGAGGAGAATATTGCCCAGCTGACCAGCGACATCTCCGCTTTGCAGGAGAAACAGAACAGCTGCAGCGAGATCATTGAAAAACAGCAGAAGCTTCAATGGGAGTTGGAAAAGAAGCTGGAGATCTTGTCTAATTACAAGACACAGATGGAGGTGCTGCGGCGCACCCTGGCTGAAAACGACCGGATCTCCCAGGAGATCGCGGCCATCGATCTGGCCCGGGATACGATGACAGAACTGTCAGCTTCCATCCGGGACTCTTTTGGGTTTTATCTGAACAAGACTGCCTCGGAGCTTATCGGTGGTATCACCGGTGGGATTTATACCAGCATGAGCATTGATGAAAATCTCAATGCTTTTATGAATACGCCCTCTAAGCTGGTGCCTTTGGAGCAGGTCAGCAGCGGGACCATGGATCAGATCTATCTGGCTCTGCGGCTGGCGGCGGCCAGGCTGATCCAGAACGAGGCCAAGGAGCAGATGCCCCTGGTGTTTGATGACAGCTTTGTATTGTATGATGAGGACCGGCTGCGGAGCGCTCTAAAATGGCTGTCCTCTGCCTACCCCGGACAGATCATCATCTTTACCTGCCACCAAAGGGAGGCACAGATGCTGACAGCTAACCAGATTCCTTATACGTTGATCACGATCTAATACAAGGAGGTTTTTGAGAAATGGATCCTAATGACAGGCCTCAGATTGACTGGGAGATGACCGAAGAATATTATCAGGATCAGCCGGACCGACCGGAGTTTAGGCTGGAAGATTTTATGGATGAGGAAGAACCAGGGACAGATCATGTGGGAAAAGTCTCCCGCAAACAGGCCCAGCGGTTTCGCAAGATCACTGGGGACGTGCATCGTGTACTGGCCCTTGGTAAAGATGGGAAAACAGTTGGGGAGATTGCTTCGGAACTGGGCTTAGAGCCTCAGTATGTATATGATATTCAGGTGTCGGCCCAGGGATTTCGGGAAGATGATGAGATCGCGGTAGCCCATTTGGTGGAGATGTCGTTGTAGATGGTTAGAATATCCCCCGGTTAATTTCCAGGGGATATTTAACTTTTATGACTCCTTTAAACACTTCAAAAAAATCTCCCTCACATATCCGCCGTACTTCTCCTTCACCGCCACAGACTCATATCCCTGGCTGACAATATTATCCCTGCTGTAACAGTTATCCGGGTGGACCGTACACATCAGATACTTAAATCCCTTTGCTCTCAGATCTCCCTCCGCTGTCTGCATCAGGCGATATTGAAGTTTGTGTCCCCGGTACTTTGGCAGTATCGCTATGGAATCCATATGGGCCACCAGGGAAAGTTCCCCATCAGCCAGCCCTGCGTCCCGGCCTAGATTCTCTTGGCCCATTCCGGGTATTGTAGCCATAAAAACCCCGGCAGTCTCACCGGTGTCCGTATCCACAGCCTTATACCCGATACCTCTGCCGCTGCCTAGCATCTCATAGGTATACTCCGCGTTGTCCGCCACGAACCAGTCCTTTCTATCCAGACCGTTCCACACAGTCTGGATGATATCCGCAAACATCTGGTAATCCCTGACATCCGCCCCCTCGATCCTGAACGCTCTCCCATTTATCATGGACTATTCCCTCCAGCGAAGCCGATGCAGCTCCCCTTCCATGGTCATCTTCTCAAATCCGTTCTGACGCAGGGCTTCGTACAGCACCACGGATACCGCGTTGGACAGATTCAGGGAGCGGATGTCGCCCCACATGGGAATCCGCACACAGTTTTCCTGGTACTCCAAAAGAAGCTCCTCCGGAATCCCCGCGCTCTCCTTGCCGAACATAATATAGCAGCCCGGTTCATAGGCAGCCTCCGTGTACACCTTGTGGGCTTTGGTGGTGGCCATATAGATCTTTGCCCCCGGATTCCGCTCCAAAAAATCCTCGAAGTTGCAGTACACGATCACATCCAGCATATCCCAGTAATCAAGACCTGCCCGCTTTCTGGCCTTCTCGTTGATCTTAAAGCCCAGGGGCTCTATAAGGTGGAGCCTGGTGTTGGTCGCCACACAGGTTCGTCCGATATTGCCCGTGTTGGCAGGTATCTCCGGTTCAAACAGTACAATATTCATTCTCAGACCTTTCCGTCAAGCCGCTTCACAAACCGTTCCATACGCCCTAACGCCTCCTTCAGACTCTTTAAGGAGTAAGCGTAGGACACCCGCAGAAATCCCTCCCCGCAAGCGCCGAAGGCGGTTCCCGGAACCACTGCCACCTTCTCCTCCTGCAAAAACCGGGTGGCAAACTCATCGGATGTCATGCCGAACCGCTTGATGCTGGGGAAGGCGTAGAAAGCCCCGTTTGGCTCAAAGCACCTAAGCCCCATCTCCTCAAACGCGTGGAGCACAAACCGCCGCCTCTGGTCATAGGATTCCCGCATCATCTCCACATCCCCGTCCCCGTCCCTCACGGCTGAAATGGCCGCGTACTGGCTGGTGGTGGGGGCGCACATGATGGCAAACTGGTGGATCTTAAGCATCTGCTCCTGAATCACATGGGGAGCCGCCGCATATCCCAGCCGCCATCCGGTCATGGCGTAGGACTTGGAGAACCCGTTAATCAGCACGGTTCTCTCCTGCATGCCGGGCAGGGAGGCGATGGAAACATGGCGCTCTGAGCCGAAGGTCAATTCACAGTAGATCTCGTCAGACAGCACAAACAGGTCATGCTCCAGAATAATCTGGGCAACCGCCTCCAGGTCTTCCCTTCTCATGACAGCCCCCGTCGGATTGTTGGGGAAGGGCATAATAAGGATCTTGGTCTTGTCCGTGATCTTCTCCCTCAGCTTCTTTGGAGTCAGCCTGAACTGGTCTTTTTCCTCCAGCTCGATGACCACCGGCTTTCCCCCTGCCAGAATGGTGCAGGGCAGATAGGACACAAAGCTGGGCTGGGGGATCAGCACCTCATCCCCGGGATTCAGCATGGCCCGCAGGGCAATGTCAATGGCCTCGCTGCCTCCTACAGTCACCAGAAGCTCCTTGTCCGGGTCGTAAGTAAGATTGCATCGGCGCTTTAAGTAGTTGGTGATCTCCACCCTCAGTTCTCTTAATCCCGCGTTGGATGTGTAGAATGTCTTTCCCTTTTCCAGGGAGTAGATGCCCTCCTCCCGGATATGCCACGGCGTGTCAAAATCCGGCTCGCCCACGCCCAGGGAAATGGCGTCCTTCATCTCACTGACTATATCAAAAAATTTCCGGATCCCTGACGGCTCGATGGCCGTGATTACATCGGATAATGGATTTCTCATGGGGTAATCAGCATCCTTTCATCCTGGACCTCCTGCACCAGCACGGTTCCGTGGTCCTTGTATTTTTTCAAAACAAAATGGGTGGCCGTGCTGAGCACAGACTCCATGGGGGACAGCTTCTCCGACACAAACTGGGCCACCTGCCGCATGGTCTTCCCCTCGATAAACACCGTAAAATCGTAGGCCCCGGACATGAGATACACGGCGTTGACCTCACTGTACTGGTAGATCCGCTCCGCGATCTTGTCAAAGCCCATGCCCCTCTGGGGAGTCACCTTCACCTCGATCAGCGCCACCACCTTTTCCTCACTGGTATTGTCCCAGTTGATCAGCGTGTGGTAACCGCAGATCACATGCTCCTTCTCCATATCCGCGATCTCATTGGCAACTGCGATCTCGCTCTCTCCCAGGAGAACAGCCAGATCTTTAATATCGATCCTGCTGTTCTTCTCCATGACTGCTAAAATCTTCTCTCTCATCACAATACCTCCTGTATGATCTTTCGAATCTCATCTTCCCGGGGCCGCTCCATAAAGCCTCTCACCTGGCCATACCAGACTTCTCTTTTTATGCCCCCGTTCACTCTGCCTATGACAGCCGCCTTTACGCCCCTTTCTGCCAGTCTCTCACACAGCTTCCAGCCATGGTCCGAAACCGCGACGACACAGTTTGAGCTAAGCAGACGGTAGGGGTTTACGTCATACTGCTCACAGACCTCTATCGTCTCCTGTCTCACGGGAATCCTGTACAGGTCAACGATAAATCCCAGCCTGTACGCCCCTGACAGATTCCAAAGGGCGGTAAAAATACCGCCCTCGCTCACTTCCTCCCACTCCGTGGCCCCGTACTCCCGCCACGGTATGCAGCTGCTGTCTACGGGAGTTTCATCCCTCCGCCGCATCAGTTCTATATAGTCTCCCGAAAACCGGGAGAGAAGCTCCTTCTCCCGAAAGAAGCTGATCCTTCTGGCTCCCTCCCGGCCCGCCCACCCGGCGGCCACCAGGTCCTGGCCAGGGGTCATGGTTCCTCTCGGCTCCCGCTGTATCCCGCACATCCTATGATCTTCCTTTCACTCCCGCCGCCCAAAGACAAGTCAGCCCATGATCCCAGGGCCGCCTTCCAAGCCCTCCACAGGCGTCGGCTGCTGAGGTGGAGCGGCCTCCGGAGCAGCCGGCTGCACCGGGGCAGGCGTCTCCGGAGCGGCCGGCTGCTCTGTGGGAGCCGGAGCCGCTTCCGCCGCGCCCTCGCCTCCCGCCTCCTGGCCAGGAATGTTCTCTGCCGGAACAGCAGGCGCCGGAGCCGCTGCGGGCGCTGGAGGGCCTACCCGGTACACAGCCTTGGACGCATTATACGTATCTGTGTGGAGCAAGGTCCTCTCTGTCTCCACCCCGTCTATATACACACATTTCCACAGTCTGGACTTTAAGCCCTGGTGGGCTGACTGCACCCGAACCCTGGCCCCCGGCGCAAGGGACGGGTCAACTTTGGTAATCGGTTCCCCGGCTCCATGAACACTCAATGTCTCGGACTGGAACTTTAACGTCCGGTTGGCGGGTCTGGTCTCTTTGCCGTAGATGGTAAAGGTAAGGGTCCTGCCGCTGGTACCGCCTTCCACATAGATCGGGGTGTCATAAGGGTTTGTGACCTTGATATCTTTATATGTGCCGGCTATGGCCGCATCGTTGGATGGCGGCACATAGCTGACGATCATGGAGTGATTCTGTCTCTGGGTGATCTCCAGCTCCGCAAACAGCGCCGCGTTGTACAGCGTGGTGGCGATCTGGCACACGCCTCCGCCTACGCTGTCCACCACCTGGCCGTTTTCATAGGCCGCTGCCGTGGCGTATCCGTTAGCCGTGGTAAAGGGCTGCATACATTCATAGCCAGACAGGGTTTCCCCGGGCATCAGCACACGGCCGTTGATCTTTGAGGAACCTACCTGGAGGTTTGTGGCCCTCGCCCGGCTGCTGCTGCTAAAATCCGTGGAAAAGGTCCCCAGCACATCCTGGATCTGGGACAGCATCTCTGTGGTCTTTACCGGCTCCGAAACCGCAACCGCTGCCTTTACAAAGGCAGGCTCCCTCAAACCACCCTGGACCTCCTGCTGTACCATGGCCGCGGTCTGGGGCAGATCCACCACAAGGCCACTCTGGGAAGGCGTCACCACAAACTGGCCATTCTCCCTGGTGATAGACGCGTCTGCTGCCTCCCTCTGGAGCGGAGTACACAGCTGCCCCAGAATATTCTGCAGCGCTGCCTCATCCACCGTTAAACGCACAACCAGGTCAATGGGTTGGCGGCTTACGTCTTTTTGTTTCATATAACGTTGTATGATATTTCCTGTATGATATTCTTTTATGGTATCTTCCACCACACTGGGATTTGCCCACTCATAGCCTAATCCCTCTGCTGTGGTGTCCACCGTAGTCCCGTCCACATCCAA
>Ga0137306_102916_pt1 | contig 13497 bp, 8 predicted proteins | sample Inofroosms_March_FD_97187 | JGI IMG/M metagenome (GOLD analysis project Ga0137306, IMG submission 97187) | Mouse cecal microbial communities from Vienna, Austria - N-Acetylneuraminic and N-Acetylglucosamine D2O microcosms_March | ecosystem: Host-associated > Mammals > Digestive system > Large...
TACACGGGGCGCTTTGTGTGAGCTACAGCGGAGACTGCTATGCGAGTCTGATGCACACCGGCCGAAGTGCCAACCGCGGAGAATGCGCCCAGCTATGCCGCCTGCCGTACGATCTGACGGATGCCGACAGTCGAATACTGTCAACCGGCAAGCATCTGCTGTCTCTGCGCGATCTTAACCGCCTGAACGATCTGTCGACCATGATAGAAGCCGGTATATCGTCATTTAAAATCGAAGGTCGGCTCAAAGAGATGCCATACGTGAAGAATGTAGTGACAGCCTACAATGCCGAGCTGACAAGACTTGGAGTGCCGCGCACGTCAGACGGCATATCCGAAGCCAGATTTGTGGCGGACGTAAGCAAAAGTTTCAACAGGGGCTTCACATCGTATTTTCTTCACACACACTCGCCGAAGTCAATCGCATCGGTTGATTCCCCGAAAAGCATCGGACATCCGATAGCGACAGTGAAAGCCGTTAAAGGCCGACAGATCGAGATGGTCCGCTGTCGCGAGGTTCTCCACAACGGAGACGGCCTGACATATTTCTTAAAATCAGGCGCTGTGTCAGGACTAAGGGTAAACCGTGTGGACAGCGCCACATCATTCAGTGTGAATGAGTCTCCCAAAGGCCTTGCCGAAGGATCCACTCTATACCGCAACTTTGACAAGGAATTTGACGACACCCTTTCCGGAGAAACAGCCACAAGGTATATTCCTCTGGATATAACCGTCAGACGGGCCGGGCCGCTGCTTTGTATGGACGCATCGGGAGTGACAGTGACGATTGAATATCCAGACATACAGACAGCCAGAACCCCACAGCATGAAGCACGTTCAAGAACTATAGGCAAACTTGGGAACACCATATACAGGCTCCGGTCTCTGGACGACCGACTGGATGACGAGTTTGTGGCGGCATCTGCGTTGACGGACCTGCGGCGCAAACTCACCGACAAACTCGCTGAAGCCAATCGCGCGACATATCCGTATGATTACCGGAAAACGGAACAGAGGGCGGCTACTGCTCCGTCATCAGAATTGTCATATCACGCCAATGTGGCCAATTCTCTGGCCAAAACAGTCTATCGGTCACACGGCGTGAATGGAGACATTGACGATGCCCCTGAAGTATGCAAACCTAATGGTGAAGTCTGCGTGATGCACACACGCTACTGTCTGCGCCGTGAACTCGGACACTGCCTGCTTTCACCGGCCGGCCGGGAATGGAAAGAGCCGTTAAGACTAACGGCTCCGGGAATAGAGTTCACCCTGCAGTTCGATTGCAGGAATTGCAGAATGAAAGTAATGATGTATCATCAATCAAGATAGCGGGAGACGATTCCCCCGTAGGCATCTATACGACGGTCGCGTAAAAACGGCCACCACCTCCGTACCTGTTCCGAACGGTGCATGTCGACTTCAACGACCGTACAGTCTTCGGCATCGTCGGGCGAAAGATGCAAAAATTCGCCCTGCGGCCCGGCCACAAAACTGCTTCCCCAGAACCGGATGCCGTTTGTCGCTCCCGACGGATCGGGTTCATGCCCTACCCTGTTGACTGTAATCACCGGAAGTCCGTTGGCCACAGCATGCGCACGCTGGACGGTGATCCATGCTTCGCGCTGCCGTTTCTGCTCTTCCGGGGTGTCTGAGCTTTCCCAGCCGATAGCAGTGGGATAAATCAGGAGCTCGGCTCCGCGCAGGGCCATGAGTCTGGCTGCTTCCGGATACCATTGGTCCCAACACACCAAAACGCCAAGACGTCCGACAGAAGTATCGATTGGTTCAAATCCGAGATCCCCCGGAGTAAAATAAAATTTTTCGTAATACGCCGGATCGTCCGGGATATGCATCTTGCGGTATTTGCCCGCCACAGAGCCGTCGCGCTCAAACACCACTGCCGTATTATGATACAGTCCGGGAGCGCGTTTCTCAAACAGAGATGTGACGATAACGGTATTTGTCTGACGGGCCAGATCCGAATAAAACGAAGTCACTTCAGAGGGTAAAGGCGTGGCAAGGGAACAGAGATCAACATTTTCCGTCTGGCAGAAATACAGTGAGTCATGAAGCTCACGATTCACTATCAGTTGGGCGCCCTCGGCGGCCAATAGCCTGATCTGTTCGGCTATTCGTGCTCTGTTGTCTGCAATATCGGCAGAATTATGCTGCTGAATGATACCTATTTTCATATAAATGTGATAATTTCAGAAGGAATTTGCATAGTGGCACAATGAAGCGATCCGTGTTGACGCACAAGGGCGCAACAATCAATCATGCGTATCTCACGACCTGGAAAAGCCACCCGCAGAGTGTCGGCGGCAAGTTTATCCTTGGCGGGCTGACCGTATGTGGGCATTAAAACCGATCCATTAAGCACCAGATAGTTGGCATAAGTAGCTGGAAGTCTGTCCCCGTCTTCATCAAATATGGCGTCAGGCAGCGGCAGTTCGATCAGATTGTACGGCTCTCCGTCGGCATTTGAAAACGAGCGTAACTGAGATGCCATTGCTGCGAGATCGGCATAATGCTCGTCATTGCTGTCAGAACAGCCAGTATATATTATGGTGTTGTGCGGTGCAAGACGGCACAAAGTGTCGATATGACCGTCAGTATCATCACCGGTCAGCGAACCATGGTCAAGCCACAGTAGTTTGCGGGCGCCAAGCCGACGCAGTATCTCGCTCTGTATCTCCTCACGTGTCAGCGGCTGGTTGCGATTGGGAGCCATCAGGCAACATGACGTCGTCAGAATAGTGCCGCAACCGTCGCTCTCAATAGAACCACCCTCCAGCACAATATCCTCGCAACATTCATAGTCACCAGAAAAAATCCTCTCTTCCATAAGCCTTGCTGTGGCTCGATTGTCATGACATGCCGCAAATTTCAGCCCCCATCCGTTAAACCTGAAGTCAAGAATAAGCGGCTTTCCGTCAGCGGTCTGTGCCGTCAGCGGACCATAGTCGCGCGTCCATGTATCATTAGTTGGCATTTCCACCACAGTCACACCGGCAGGCATTTCCCCGACTTCGGAAGCATCTGGAGCGAGCAATATCACGTGCTCTTCCTTTACGATCTCGGCAATTATATTTCTGTAGCATTGCCGCACCTCATCAAGCATATATGCCCAGTCTGTGTGACAATGAGGCCATGCCATCAATATGGCTCCATGGCGTTCCCACTCGGCCGGCAACCGCCGGCTTATTTTTTCATCAAATCTATTGAGAATCATAATCTGTCAATGAATCCCATACGGAATCCTGTGAATCAAGGTACTCGTCAGCATAGTCCATAAATCCGCAACGTTCGGTATGTCCTGTCTCCAGGCACCATTGTCTGTAATCGGCACGAAGATCGGCATCATCGGCAATCATTCTTTTGAATTCCGCCTCTGCGATGTCTATGCTTCCACAATTGTGAAGCAAACTATCAAAAAGATCTGTAAAGTTATCCATAACGATAGGGTGTTTCACATATAACACCTCAAATTTAAGAAAATATTTCGGAATACGCCTAATTAATTTAATAACTTAACTTAAATTGGATGGTGTCCTTATAAAAAATAATATGGTGTTATCGTAGGATAACACCATATTATTTTTGCAGATATGTTTGTATTGTATATCGCGCAATTACATGCTCTCGATACGCTTGAGATTTTCAGCGTCGTTGAGGTTATAATAGATATTGCGCAGAATCGGGAGTGCATTATGTGTGTGATCCGGATCAAGCTGGATGCCTTTTTCCAGATAAATCACAGCTTCCTTGAACAAAGGAAGCACCTGCTCCTCACGCATCTTATTATAGGCGGCATTATCGAGATTGGATGACGCGTCATTGATACGATATGCCTTGTTTGCTATCACACGGCCGTAATGATACTGGTAGACACCATTGTCAGGGGCAAGTTCAGCAGCTTTCTTATAATATCCGAAAGCATCATCATTAAGCGCCTGCGCTTTAGCGGCATCCATGTCCTCGGTCACCTGGCTTTCCAGAAGAATACCTTTGGCATTGTAGAGCTGGGCATTGTCGGGAGCGGCTGCGATGGCCTTGTCTAGCATTTCAAGAGCAGCGGTGTACTGCTTGCGGTAAATATAGCCGTTTATCAGCTCGCCGATATATGCAGGATTGTCATTGCCGCGTTTTTCAAAAGCCATGTGCGCGATTTCAAAAGCACGGTCTTTGTTGCCGGCCATATTGGCACATGCGATGGCATTGTCGAAAGCATCGTTTCCGGGATAGTCATATTCTGTTGCCTTAACAAACGCTTCAGTAGCCTCAGGATACATTTTTGCCGTATATGCAAAGATACCCATGTTGTAGAAATTCTGCGCCATGACAGTGTCTTCCGGAGCAGCAGGAGCGTCCTTGCCCAACTGTGTCATGAAAGGTATATCGGAATATATCTTCCACGCTTCATAAGCACCGGCAGCATCCTGCGCTTCCCAAAGGAGAGCACCGGCGTTGTAATAGTTGGCATAGTTGGACGCAATGGTCTTGAGCATCTCTTTGGCATCCTTGCCCAAGGTAAGATTTTGATACAGATCATTCCAGTTGCCAAACTCGTTTTTGCCGGCGAGATACCAAGTTTTCACGTCGTTTGCCGTTTCGGCATTGGTCATGGCGCCTTTGAGCATGGCGCGGATGTCGTGACGCTTGGGGCCTTCTGATTTCATGGCGCGGTCAGCGTCTTTGAGCACTTGCTGCTGAGCAACGGCACCAAAGGCGGTGGCCACACAGCATGCCAGAATCATTAACTTTTTCATAGCTGTTTGAAAAATGTTGTTATAGGTGATGTTGTTTTACTTATTCTTCGGTTTCTGATTCTTCAGTTTCGGTCTCGATGTCATCAGTAACGGGAAGCGAATCCAATACTTCGCCGTCGGTCTCAACCTCATCTGTGGGTTCATCGGGATCGGAATCTACGGCACATACGGATGCGATAACATCATTACGTTTTCCGAGATTGATCAGGCGCACACCCTGAGTGGCACGTCCCATCACACGAATGTCGGCAACGTTCAGACGCAACGTGATGCCGCTGCGGTTTATTATCACCAGGTCATTCTGATCGTCAACACTCTTGATAGCTACAAGCTTGCCGGTCTTCTCAGTGATGTTGATTGTCTTGACGCCTTTTCCTCCGCGGTTGGTGATACGATAGTCCTCGATGTCGGAGCGTTTTCCGAATCCAGTCTCGGAGATGACCATAACGGTTTTATCCGTTCCGGGCTCCATGCAGATCATACCAACAACTTCGTCAGAGGGATCGTCGGCATCAAGGCTCATGCCGCGCACGCCGGTGGACATGCGTCCCATCTCACGGACCTTGCTTTCGTGGAAGCGGATCGCACGGCCATTGCGGTTGGCCATGAGTATCTCGCTGTTGCCATCGGTCAGCTCAACCTGCAGCAGTTCATCGTCTTCGCGTATGATAATGGCGTTCACACCGTTTGCACGCGGACGTGAATATGCTTCAAGAGAGGTTTTCTTTATCACGCCTTTCTTTGTGCAGAACACAAGATTGTGCGAATTGACGAATTCAGAATTATTCAGCTGGCGGATGCTTATATATGCTTTGACGGAATCACCGCTCTCGATGCTGAGAAGATTCTGAATAGCACGTCCCTTCTGGTTTTTTGCCCCTTCGGGAATGTTGTACACCTTGAGCCAGTAGCAACGGCCGCGCTCTGTGAAGAAGAGCATGTAGGAACGGTTGTTGGCCGTGTAGATATGCTCTATAAAGTCTTCGTTGCGAGTAGAGCTGCCTTTCGCTCCTACACCTCCGCGGTTCTGGGCGCGGAATTCGGTGAGCGGTGTGCGCTTGATATAGCCGAGATGGCTGATGGTGATGACCATTTCGTCGTCACTATAGAATTCATCATCATCAAAAGCGCCACCGGCACGGTCAATGCGCGTGCGACGCTCATCGCCGAACTTATCGCGTACCTCAACGAGTTCGTCCTTGATCAGCTGACGGCATACTTCCGGATCCTCAAGAATAAGATGGAAACGTTCGATCTGTGCTTTCACCTCATCATAGTTCTGACGCAATTCGTCCTGAGCAAGTCCCGTGAGCTGACGCAACCGCATTTCAACGATTGCCTGAGTCTGGGCTTCACTGAGTCCGAAACGCTCGCTCAGTGCCTGACGGGCAGCTTCCGTGTTGGCTGATTCCTTGATGATCCGGATTACTTCGTCAATATTCTGCGATGCGACAATAAGTCCTTCAAGAATATGAGCCCGTTCTTCAGCCTTGCGGAGTTCATAGCGGGTGCGGCGTATCACCACGTCGTGGCGATGGTCAACAAATGCCGACAATATTTCCTTCAGGCTGAGTGTCTTCGGACGGCCATTGACAAGGGCTACGTTATTGACGCTGAACGAGGTCTGCAAAGCAGTCATCTTAAACAGCTTGTTGACAACCACAAGCGGATTGGCATCGGCGCGCAGATTGATCACAATCCGTTGCACGAGGTTGCTGTTTGATTCATCGCCCACGCCAGTGATCCCTTCGATTCTCTTTTCAGCGGCAAGCTGTCCGATGTGTGCCACCAGTTCAGAGCGATTGACACCGTAAGGAATCTCTGTAATTATGATGTTGGAGTGGTTGGCTTCATTTTCAATGTGATAATCACCGCGTATGATAATGCGTCCGCGACCTGTCTCATAGGCATCACGCACACCGTTGACACCATAGATTATACCTCCCGTAGGAAAGTCGGGGGCGGGAATGTATTCCATCAACTCGTCAACCGTAAGGTCGGGATTATCGAGAAGCGCAATCGCAGCATTGACTGATTCCGCAAGGTTGTGCGTAGGCATATTCGTGGCCATGCCCACTGCTATACCGCTGGCGCCATTGACCAGCAGATTAGGCACACGCGCGGGCAACACCACAGGTTCGTCGCGGGTGTTATCGTAGTTACGCTGCATATCGACGGTCTCACACTCAATATCCTTGAGCATTACCTCTCCAAGTTTGGCAAGACGAACTTCCGTATAACGCATTGCTGCAGCGCCATCACCGTCGATAGAACCGAAGTTGCCGTGACCGTCGACCAATATATTGCGCATCGCCCAGTCCTGAGCCATGCGGACCACAGTGCCATAGATAGACGAGTCACCATGAGGGTGATATTTACCCATGACATAACCGACCGAATTGGCCGATTTCTGATGAGCCTTGTCTGATGTATTGCCCATTTCATTCATGCCGTAAAGCACACGGCGGTGCACGGGTTTCATGCCATCGCGCACGTCAGGAAGGGCTCGCGACACTATCACCGACATGGAGTAGTCGATGTAGGCCGATTTCATTTCATTTTCAATGTTGATCTTAAGAATTCGATCGTCGATCATTGCTGTATTTTATATATAGTTCTTGCGTGAGTATCCGATACAGGCGCGTGTACGCCCGCAAAATACCATACAAAGGTACTTATTTTTTTGCAAACATACAACATCACGCATACGATTACGCACATCTGACGCACATTAAACAGACTTGCCTGTTGAGAGTAGGCATGTCCCGTATTGAAGTCCTCACGATGACAGAATACGCAATATATATTGCTTATATCATGGCATTTCCCTACTTTTGTAATTTAGAATTGTAATGAAAATGGAAAAAGAATCTCTTGGAATTCATTCGGAGTACGCATGCCATGATGTTTACGGCGCATTGAACATGCCTGTGTATCACACGCTTGCCTATGAATTTAAAGATGCAAAATCAATGTCTGATGCTTTTTGCGGACGCACTGATGTGCCAGACTATTCACGAATAACCAACCCGACTGTCATCAATTTCAAACGTATAGTAAGATCTTTGACCGGATCTCGCGACGTAATCGCTTTCAACTCCGGAATGGCGGCGATTTCAAACGCCGTCATGGCTCTGGCACAAAGCGGGCAAAAGATTGTCACTTCACGACATCTGTTCGGCAACACATTCTTATTGTTCACGGACGTGCTCCGGCGATTCGGGGTGGGTACGGAATTTTGCGACCTTACGGATATAACGGCCCTCAAGGAGTCTATTGATGCCGACACCTGTTGCATATTCCTGGAAATAATGACAAATCCTCAAATGGAAGTGGCCGATATACGTGCGATAGCCGATGTGGCACATGCGGCAAATATTCCTGTCATCGCAGACACCACAATGATACCGTTCACTCATTTCAACGCCGCATCACTCGGTATAGACGTCGAAGTCCTGTCAAGTACGAAATATTTTGCCGGAGGTGGCACGTCGCTCGGAGGATTAGTGATTGATTACGGCACAATAGAAGGATTTGACAACCGGATGCGACGCGAGATGCTGATGAATCTCGGAGCATACATGAATCCGCATGCAGCATATATGCAGACACTTGGCATAGAAACTATCCACGCAAGATACGGCACACAACAGCGCAATGCGACAGCTGTGGCCGAGGCATTGTCGTCGATTCCCGGCATAACGGTCAATTATCCGGGACTTGCCACAAACAGGTATCATGATATATGCGTCAGGCAGTTTAATGGCAATTTTGGCGCGATGATCACATTTGAACTTCCGTCCGAGGAGAGTTGCTTTAAATTCATAGATTCTCTGAAAATGATACATCGGGCCACAAATCTGTTTGATAACAGATCGCTGGCCATTCATCCAGCCAGCACTATTTTCGGCACTCTCTCTCAGAAGCAGCGCGATGAAATGGACATATCCCCTACCCTGATCAGGCTGTCGATCGGTCTGGAACACACATCGGATATAATCAATGATCTTTACCAAGCCATCAAAGCGGCAATATAATCAAGCATGAATATCGCAGAATACATTCGCCAGAATACAGGTAATCCTATTTTTTCCTTTGAGGTGCTTCCTCCGCTCAAAGGAAACAGCATAGATCGCGTATACAGAATAATAGACAAGCTCCGGGAATTCAATCCCGGATATATAAATATCACATCGCATCACAGCGAAAGCATCTATGTGCCACAGGCCGACGGATCACACAAAAAAATAACAGTGCGCAAACGTCCTGGCACTGTAGCTATAGCAGCGGCTATTCAGAACCGTTACGGTATCACCACCGTGCCGCATATAATATGCAAGGGTTTCACGAAGGAGGAGACCGAATATGCGTTGCTCGACCTCAATTTTTTAGGAATAAGCAATCTCCTTCTGCTTCGCGGCGACACGAAATCATTGGACACAATGCGTCAGAATCCGTCATTGTTTCATGAACATGCGTCAGACCTTCAGCAACAGGTGAATGCTTTTAATCGCGGAGTATCGCTTGACGGATCACAGCTGGAAGGCATTGAAACTCCTTTTTCATACGGAATGGCGTGCTATCCGGAAAAGCATGAAGAAGCTCCTAACATGGAATCAGACATCAGGTATGCCAAAGAAAAAGTAGACAATGGCGCACAGTATCTCGTCACTCAGATGTTTTTCAATAATGAGAAATATTTTTCATTTGTGGACAGATGCCGCGCCGCAGGAATCAATGTGCCCATAATTCCGGGAATCAAACCAGTGGTCCAACTTAGCCAACTCTCAGTGCTTCCTCGAGTATTCCGATCAGAAATACCAGAAGAGTTTGCCAGCGAGCTTCGTAAAGCCAAGACCGACGATGAAGCCGCCGAAATAGGTATAGAATGGAGTATTGCGCAATGCCGCGAACTTATCAGGCACAGTGTTCCCGGACTGCATTTCTATACCCTGCTGGCATCCGACAGCGTACGCAAAATAGCAAAAGAAATTTTCTGATGCGCAATTCATTATCAGAGGAATTACAGCGCCGGGTGCTCGTGCTTGACGGAGCAATGGGCACAATGATCCAGCGACTTGAGTTGGACGAGTCCGATTTTCGGGGAAAAGAATTCACCGGATGGCACACGGCACTCAAAGGGTGCAATGACCTGCTGTGTATCACACAACCCGACGAAATCAGACGCATTCATAGCGCCTATGTCGACGCAGGAGCGGATATCATAGAAACCAACACCTTTAATGCGAATGCCATATCGCTCAAAGATTATGGCCTTCAGGATTATGTCGAGCGGATCAACATGGCAGGAGCCGAAATTGCCCGTCAGGCTGCAGGCGACAGCAGATTTGTGGTAGGCAGCATGGGGCCCACCAATGTGTCCTTGTCTATGCCCACCGGCCACAATGAATCCTTTGATTCTCTTGCCGAAGCATTCCATAGACAAGCCTTGGCTTTGATATGCGGAGGTGTCGATGCGCTACTGATCGAAACCGCATTTGACACGCTCAATGCCAAAGCGGCTATATGCGGCGCCAGACATGCCATGCGGGAAGCAGGCCGGAATGTCCCGCTTATGATTTCAGCAACCCTTACCGATAGCGGAAGATTGCTTTCCGGACAGACGCTTGAATCGTTTGTGATCGCAGTATCACACGCCGATCCTATATCCATCGGGCTCAATTGCGGATTCGGAGCAGACAGCATGTTGGAATTTCTACCTGTACTTCAAAATACTCCTTATTATATAAGTGCACATCCTAATGCAGGATTGCCTGATGAAATGGGGAAATATGTAGAGACTCCCGACAAAATGGCCGCTTATATAAGCCGGATGCTGGATAAAAAACTGGTAAACATAATAGGCGGATGCTGCGGCACCACACCTGATCATATCCGCAAGATAGCCGAACTTGCAAACCAAGCCCGGCCGCGTGTTCCAGAACAACCCGACTGCAATACACTGCGATTATGCGGATTAGAAATAATGAAACCGCAGGAATTCATCAAAGTCGGTGAAAGATGCAATGTGGCCGGCAGCCGGAAATTTTTAAGGCTGATTGAAGAGGGCAACATTGACGAAGCGGTCACAATAGCAGCATCTCAGATAGACCGTGGAGCCGCTATTCTGGACGTGAATATGGATGACGGTATGCTGGACACAGCCGCTGAAATGGAGCGTTTTGTGACTCAACTCGGACTTGACAGCCGTACCGCCGGAACTCCGCTGATGATTGACTCGTCTGACTTCTCTGTTATCACTAATGCGCTCAAACGCATACAAGGCAAACCGATAGTCAATTCAATCAGTCTGAAAGAAGGTGACCAGATTTTCCTTGAACACGCATCGGAGATAAAAGATCTTGGAGCCGCTGTGGTAGTGATGGCTTTTGACGAAACAGGACAAGCAACATCATACGAGCGCCGTATAGAAATTTGCGGCCGCGCATACAGACTTCTCACCGAACAAGCCGGATTTTCCGGCAATGACATCGTATTTGATCCAAACGTTCTCACGGTAGCCACTGGCATCGAAGAGCACCAAAACTATGCTTTGGATTTCTTACGGGCCGTTAAATGGATAAAGGCAAATTGTCCAGGAGCAAAAGTGAGCGGCGGAGTGAGCAACCTGTCGTTCTCATTCAGGGGAAACAATGCTATACGCGAAGCCATGCACTCGGTTTTTCTGTCACATGGACGACGGCGTGGCATGGACATGGCCATTGTAAATCCGTCTACCCCGATTTCAGATGAACATTTGTCTGTGCAGATAAAAGAAGCGATTGAGGATGTTTTGCTCAACCGCCAGACCGATGCGACATCACGGCTGATAGAGACCGCGTCGGCCATGTTTGAAAACCATGTAGCACATCAGACCGCGAAACCACAAAAAACGCCGGCGGTATCCAAACCACAGGATACCAGCTCCACTCTCGCGGATATGATTGAACATGGGGTTACGGAAGGACTGAAAAACGCCATCGACACCGCTCTTAAAGCTGAAGGTTCCGCAATAGCCGTGATCAACAGCAGGCTCATGCCGGGCATGAACCATGTAGGAGAGTTGTTCGGCGCCGGCAAAATGTTTCTTCCTCAGGTAGTACGCAGTGCATCTGTCATGAAACACGCGGTAGAATACCTCACTCCGTTGATTGAAGCCGAAGCCGCTGCCAAAATCGGCAGTTCCCACTCATCAGTACGCCCTAAAATGGTGATAGCGACCGTAAAAGGCGACGTACATGATATCGGGAAGAATATCGTGGCCGTGATCATGCGTTGCAGCGGTTTTGAAATGATTGATCTCGGAGTCATGGTTCCGGCAAAAGAGATCATTGCGAAAGCGAAAGAAATCCATGCAGATCTTATAGGCCTTAGCGGACTGATCACTCCATCTTTACACGAGATGACTGAAGTGGCTCGCCTAATGAAAAAGGAGGGTATGGATATTCCGCTATTCATAGGCGGAGCCACCACATCGGCCATACATACTGCTGTAAAAATCGCACCTGAATATGACGGACCGGTGATTCATACCTCAGATGCCGCATCACTTCCGAAAATCGCCAACGAACTCACGGCATCGGAATTGTCCAGACTCCATGCAATTCAAAAAATCAAACAGGAACAATCTCTGTTGCGTCAAAAGCATCTGCAGGCCAAATTCTGTACACCGCTTGGCCTGAATGATGCCAGAAAACGTCATTGTGGAGTTAAATTTCCATCACCGGTTCCTAAACAGACCGGAGTATATACCATTGAGATATATTCAAGCCAAATAGTCCATCTGATAAACTGGCGCGAATTTTTATGGGAATGGGGACTTAATCCTAATGGCACCGGAATTGAAGCAGAACGCTTGATCAATGACGCCAAACGTCTGATGGACGGAGATATGGCCAACGCCCTCATCACTGCACGCATAGCCCTGCTGCCTGCCGTGCGTCAAAATGATGACATTATAATAAATAACACCTATAGGCTCCCTACCCTGCGGAGCCAGACCCCGAACCCTGTGACACAGTCATGCCCGAGCATTGCCGACTTCATTGCGGAAGCAGATGACCATATAGGACTATTTGCCGTCACAGTCAATTCCCCAAAATCAGCAGATACAGAATACAAGGATATGCTGAGACAGACAATAGCACACCGTTTTGCCGAAGCCGCAACAGAATATATTCATCAATATGCTTGCGTCAGCCTGTGGGGATTGGACAAAAAATGCGGCATACGTCCGGCAATAGGCTATTCGTCCCTACCCGACCAATCACTGATATTCGAACTTGACCGCTTTTTGAAATTCGATGAAATCGGCATAAAGTTAACGGAAAACGGCGCCATGTCCCCCTCGGCATCCACAGCAGGTCTGGTCATTGTCAATAATTCGGCAAGGTACTTTGAGATCGGCATGATAACGGATGAACAGTGCAATGATTACTGCGTCAGACGCAACATCACCCTTGCTGATCTGAACCGCTTTCTACGATAGAGGACAACGCAGCACATACATCCCTGTGGCATCATATCGCGGAAGAGCGATGATCTGAACATCCGAAAGATGTTCATTGGTGCCATCACCAACGACAATATCCGCATGAGCGGCTGTCAATGCCCTGCGATGTGCAGACAGCGCTATGTCCGGTGTATTATTATCTTTGCTCAGATGGCACAGAAACACGTATCTTAAATGAGGGCCATATATGCCTGCAATAAATCTGGCAGAATCC
>Ga0137306_102917_pt1 | contig 13494 bp, 23 predicted proteins | sample Inofroosms_March_FD_97187 | JGI IMG/M metagenome (GOLD analysis project Ga0137306, IMG submission 97187) | Mouse cecal microbial communities from Vienna, Austria - N-Acetylneuraminic and N-Acetylglucosamine D2O microcosms_March | ecosystem: Host-associated > Mammals > Digestive system > Large...
TTTAAATTCTATTATGTATCACCTCCGCTAATCCATTTGATAATAAATCAGTACATCATAACCTTTTTCTTTTAAACAATCTCTCATAGCCTCAATCTGACTTGTGTTATCGTTTCCTTGTGAACCATGTGGAGCAGATATAAAATATCTCTGTCCAATCCAATTTTGCTTACCTCTTGTCCATAATCCAGCTTTTTTAACTGCATCAATAACTTTTTCTTCCTTCAATCTTGGAAGTGATATTGTAAGGCAGTCTAAATTTGCACTTCCTCCATCATCTCCTACAACTGATTTAAGAGCCATCTCCTTTGCTTTTATTAAATCTTCTGTAAATTTTTCATAATCAAAACTTATTTATACCACCTCCTGTCTGTCCAATGAAATAAGAATTTTAACCGCTTATTGCATCAATATATTGTGTTTATTTCTTTCACGATGCTCTATATATTGTATGTAAATGTTGTTAATTATTCATTCCAGAATAAATGCTTTTCAGTTCTTCAATAATAATCTTTTCTGGGAATGTAAAGCATGTTACAATATCGAAAATTTGAGTCATGGACACAATTGACCCAATTATTACTAATGCACCAAAGCCAATAGCTGATAATATACATCCATATGTATATCCATTATCTTCATCCATCTCTTCTGACTTGTTATAGCAATATTTCATTTTCTTAAAAAGAACCGTTCCGAAAATGATACACATAATACCAAAAACCAACCATACAACACTTGTTGCAATTTCATAATTAACATATTTACCACACAACTGTTCTAAATAAGGAATCACATTTGCCGATGTCCAATCAACTGCAAGTCCAAACTTTTCTGCTAACGCATCCAGTACCTTAATAATTTCTTCTGACATATACTTCTCCTTTTTCAAATTCTTATTTTTTAATTCTGTGTTCCATTTAACCATACTCAATAACTTTTTCGCGCTTACAAGATACCATTTCTCATCGCCACATATATTGTCCATGTAACAAAAATCTGTGCTATATGTATCCACTGATCTTGAATTAGATTAATTTTCATCAAATTTGCCTTTGCATTATCTGTTACTGTATGTATTAGCCAATTAACTGTAAATATTGTAATGAATAACAAGATGTTTAGCTGCAATCCGTAAGCCACAGAATAAATAATAATTGGAATATGAATCATAAAAGTCCAACTAAATGCGTGTTCTACTAACGCCATGACATAATCATTTTTGTATAATGGGTTGGGAGCATTCTGTTTCCACCACTTCTTTTGCTTTGCTGATGCAAGCCATCCTTGTAAGTAGTAGTCATCTACAATGTGACAAAATAGCATACATAAAATCAAAATTACTTCTTTCAATATCTCATTCTCCTTTTCAATTTCTGTTTTCCAATAAAAGAACGCTTTCATTGCCCCATATAATTTGCTCTATACTCCATAATTTTACTCTGTAAATATGCTGGTTGCACAGGATATTCAATACTCATGGAATCCAAAACGCTTTTATCATATCCTAATAATTTTACACATTGCACGGCATCATCTTTACTGAAATAATTAAGCTCCTCCTGTATGTCAAACCTACCATATCTTATAAGAGCAGAATCAATTCTGTCCTTGTAATTCGTAGTCGCTACATAAATCGTGTCATCTGTAGAATACACACCATCTAACAACTGAAAAATTGCATTTTGATTAAAGTCCTTTTGTTTTTTCTGGTCTAAACCTATTTCTACATTCTCTATTTCTTCTCTACTTTTGAAATACATATCAAAATCTTCAATCAGAACAATGATAGTCCCATCGTATTTCTTTCGCATTTTAAGAATTCCATTGACAGAGTTCATAATATTATTAGGATCAATTGTTAAAATGGGTGCATTACCAAACATAGAACTTATAGCTTTTGCAACTGTAGATTTTCCTGTTCCTGGCTTACCATACAGAAACACGCCTATTTTATGCACAAGCTGATGTTCGTCATACCAATTTTTGCTTTTATCCCAATTTACTAAACCATTAACAATATTTTGTTTAACCTTTTCATCTAGCACGATATTATCAAAAGAATGTGGAATTACATCACAACTAATTTCATATTCATTTAAATATTGAACTCTGATATGCTTGTCATCCGTAATCCTAAGAGCATTTCTAAGAAATTCTTCTCTGTGCTTATATCTTTCTTTTCCAAAAAACTGAATCTTTAGTCTATGTTCTGGATAATATGACTTCTCACTTTTATTCCTATATGTCTCAACTTTGATGTAGTTTTTATTTTTTAGTGAAATGAAATAAGAAATATCTTCACTTAATTCATAAAAATCTTTGTTCGTTGTTGGCATTCTATGCTTTATATATGTATCTGGATTCAATCTATAAAGCATTTTATTGATATTGTTATAAGAATTATCCCACTCTCCAACATCAATAGTTGATGTTTTAAGACTTTTAATAATTTGAAATGTACTTGTGACTGCTGTTACCCCTAATGACACAGCAACGCCAGTCACTATTCTTTTAATTACGCCATCATTGTCACTCATATTTATTAAATAATCACCTCTTTTACGTATTTCTATGCCATGAAATTTCGGTTTCAATACTATTTACGGTTGAAAACTTGGCATCAACTGCAATTTGAACAGATTCTTCTCATGCATCATATCAATTCTCTTCTTTACTTCTCCATCTTCAATTTCACCAGTACGAATATACTTATCTAATACATCGTAGGTGAATCCAAGATTATCTTCATCCGTCTTTCCACAAAGCCCATCCGTAGGAACTTTATCAATCAATTCATCTGGCAAGCCTAAAACCCTTCCAATCTCTTTAACTTCTGTAACTGTCAAATTAGATAATGGACTAAAATCACCTGCTGCATCACCATATCTCGTAGCATATCCCACCCAATCCTCAGATAAATTACATGTATTCGCAACTCTACCATTCATACTCTGGCTAACTGCATATAAGGTTGACATTCTGATACGAGCCGGAAGATTAATTTTTGTTTGCTCTGAAATTTTTAATGTATCAAATCCCTGTCTCACATCATCATAAATTGCAGTTACAATTCCATTAAGTACACTGTTTACAGTTTCATCAATATTTATTTCTATACTATGAATTCCAAGATGATTAATCAACTTCCTTGCCATACCAATGTCACTTTGCTCTCCGTTTGGCATCAACACACCCATTACTCTGTCCTTGCCAAGTGCTTCTACACACAAAGCGGCTACAATAGAACTATCCTTTCCACCTGAAATACCAACAATGGCATTACAACCTTTTCCATTTTCTTCAAAGAAATCTCTGATCCATTCCACACATTTATTTTTTACTTCTATTGCATTAAATTCTGTTAAGCACATCATAAAACCTCCGTAAATACTCGTATACATTTTCAGGAACAATCTCTTTTATTTCATCAAACTTACCTTGCTCGCACAAATCTCTCACCAAGCTTGAAGAGATATGGTTTTCAGAAATCATTATTTCTACAAAATGATTCTCGTACTTTGATAGACCCGACTTCTTCAATGTCTTGTTAAGATTTTGCCCTTCTCTTACACAAGCAACAAACATATTTTCTTCTACAAAAGGTTGCCAATTATACCATGTTGTTAAAGTTCCTATATTGTCCATTCCTAAACAAATATAAAAATCATAAAATTTATAATCTCTATCAAGTTTTACTCTTAATTTAGAAACGGTATCGTATGTTTTCACTGGAAGAAAACTATCTATTTCAAGAGAAGTGTATGTCATGTAATCTGGTGTAGCTTCTTCGATCAATCTACATCTGCTTTTCCCAGGAATTAAAGTTTTCTTCTTGGCAACATATGTATCATGAGCAGGAATAAAATAAACTTCGCTTGCATTAATTTTCTCTTTTGCAGTTTTAGCCATTTCGATATGTGCATTTGTAATTGGATTGAAACTTCCTGGAATGAGTAAAATATTATTCATTGCCCATCCTCCAATTAATACACCTTTGCAAATATTCTACATATTCAGGGTTCTTGCACATACCCTTCCCTTCTACATCAGATAATTTTGCAACATCCTGACCATTACATTTTGTAACTTTCATTACAATATTCAGTGACTCCACATCCGTATCGTTGGAGATGTAAGTTCCTATTCCAAAAGCAACTTTAGCCTTTCCTCTAAAATGACGGAAAATTTCGTCTGCTTTTTTGAAATTTAAACTATCACTAAACAACAAAGTCTTTGTTTGCGGATCTATTCCTAAATCTTTGTAATGCTTAATTATTTTTTCTCCCCATTCATACGGATCACCACTGTCATGCCTTACTCCACTAAATAATGTGGCATAAGTCAAATTAAAATCTCTCAAAAAGCAATCCGTAGTAATAGTATCAGTCAAAGCGGTTCCATTTAGAATCCCATACTCTTTTACCCATGACTCCATTGCATACCAATTTGAATATGCAGGATTATGTTTATGATTTCCCTGTCCTACACACATAATATATTCATGTGCCTGAGTACCAGTTGGTATCAAATTATTCTTCATTGCCAAATAAACATTTGATGTACCAACAAAAGTGGAACTACAGTATTTTGCTGTTGATAATCTCTTTACTGCATTCTCCTGTGCTTCAGCGGAAAGTCTACGTCTAAGACCAAACTCACTAAATGCAGAAAGATGATATTTACCCTGATGAATCTCCAACCAGCCTACTTTTTCTTCAAGTTTTTCATTGAAAATTTTTATCAGATGCTCATAATCATGTGCCATTCTAAAATAGACCTCATTTACTATAGCAAGCACTGGAATTTCATACATACTGGTATTCAACCAAGTGCCTTTAGTCTCAATAGATAATCCGCACTCTGCATTAGTTGTTATCTCAAAATCCTCAAATCTTGGTTTCCACAGACGTAGAAAATCTATATAACTTCCTTTAATCCAAAGAATATTATCCAAATATTGAAGTTCCTGTTCAGTAAATCTAAGAGTACAATATGACTTGATCTGATTCTTAATTTCTTGAACCATTTCGTGAGTAAAGAACACATCTTTGTTGCGACACTTAAATGTCCAAGTTGTTTTATAATCAGAGAATTGATGGAAGATTACTTGTCCCATACTAAACTTATACATATCTGTTTCTAATAAACTTTTAATAATTTGTTCCATATCTATTTCTCCGTTTCTCTCAATTTTCTAAAGATAACATTGCCCTCATTAACGAGCTTCGATAGCCACATAGTAATAAATGCTTTATCATTTGGATGCATAGCTAATGGCTTTTTCATTTTGTTCTGCCACCAATCATATTCTTTCATATATGTAAAATCTTTGCCATAATACGCTCTACCTGCTCCAAGATAATCGCATAGCATTTCTTTCTTATACTTTATTGGCATTTCAATAGGTGTTCCACCATTATCAAAGTTATCTTGCCAATACTCATAATGATGTTTATTTATTCCCTTATGATGCATCCAAGCTGATGACCATCCGTTTTCTTTTTTACAAGCATCTATTGGACTAATATTACCTTGATAATATTTCACGCTTTCCCAAAATTCTGTCGGAGAAAATTTAGATATATCATGAAACAATCCCTGTATTGGAATTCCAACTTTACAGCAATAGTAGAATACCCAATATTTATGAACACATATTTTCTTAAAATGTCTGAAAACATTTTTTAACTGCATTCTTTCTCACCTATTTTCCTATATTCTGTATATATTTCATTTTCTACATAATACAAATTGTAATCGTTTTGTTCTATATACCACCAAAGTTTCTTATGTCCTAATTTTAAATAATCGTGCAAATAGAATTTTTCTTCATACTTATCATCCACAAACTGCCGAAAACTCAACTCATCAATTTGATCACTATTTTTAACATAATTTGCAATATCCATTATGGCTTCTAATGTAAAGTCTTTAGTGACTACATACACCACTCTTACTATTTCTTTCCCTGTTCTATGAATCTTGTTTAAATCCTCAATTGTATTTGCATGATAGACAACACGGTAACAATCATAAAACGGAAAAGATGTTTCATCAGTCATATAACTTGTGTGCATCTCAATAGGAACTGGATCAGAATGACATAAATTATGTTTTGAGTGATATTCTCTTGACCATTTAAACAATTCTCTATACCAATCAAAATGTTTGTCATAGTTGTGTAATGGATCGCCACCACCTGAAATAGAAATGATATTACATCCACATTCCTTATAGGTTTTATCTAACTCCCTTAATCCTTCTAAGGTCGTTTTCGGAATTTGTAAATTATTCTCTTTGACTATGCAATAAGAACATTTATAGTGACATCCAAAGTTAGTGATAATACTAAGATATTTGTCCATTTACTCTCCAATCACATCAATCTGGCACATTTTCATTGTATCCAATGCTGCCTTATGACTCTCAAGCGTAACACCAGCGCAGCAACTTGCATCTACTGTTATTTTCGCTTCTGGAAAATATGCCTTCAGTAACAATGCATTTGAAACCACACAAATATCTGTACATAATCCAATAAGTTCAATCTCGAACTCATATCCGTATGTAAGTTTTACAATTTCATCAACTAATGTTGCAGATCCAAATGTATTTTTTTCGATAGTCTTATAATCTTTATCCGATAGTGCTTCCATCACTTTTTCATTTAGTAACCATCCATTTGTCATTTTGATGCAATGAGGAACTGGAAGTTTTTTACCCTCAGAAGTTTTCAAATAATTATTGTAATGGGTATCAAGTGTGGCAAAAATCTTACCATCAAAATTCTTAATCTTATCTACTACATTTCCTACAATATCAATTGTTTCTTTTGTCCCTAAAGCTCCGTCAACAAAATCGTTCTGCATGTCTACAACTACTAATACTTTCTTCATATTTTTTCTTCCTTTCTTTGCTTTGTATGCCTTTGAAATCGTGCTTTTATTTCTCTAAAGTAACTACCGTTCTCTCAGGAATAATCTGCTGAGGAATAACCTTTTTGATAATCTTGTTTACTTTCAAATTTTCATGCTCATAATTATATTCACTAAAATAAGATCCGCTACGTGTAATTTTTGAAGTGACTGCAATATCAAACATTTTTACTACATTCCATTTCTCATCGCACTCGCATAATACTCCAATGTCCGTTCTGTACTGATATTTTCCTTTGTCTACCCAGTCACCTTCATTAAATACCTCTACACGATAATTTACACCATTTACTTCTTCTCCAATATCTTCAAGAGAGCAGTCTTTATCAAATTCACAAACAATTTTCTTTGCCTCTTCTAAAGACATTTCAGTAAGTTCATCATAATTAAGTTTTAATTCAACCATTTTATTCTCCTTCCACAATTTCCAAAATTCCTTCGATTTCAGATTTCGGTGCTTTAACTGTACTATCATCCTTCATGCGAATCATGATAAAATCTCCATCTTCTCTTGCTTCAAAAATTTCTCCTTTACTAATATTGATCTTGCCACTGATATCTACATTATCTATAAATTTTACCTTCATATATACCTCACTTGTAATTTTTCTTTACCTGCCTAAATGACATTTTATATAATTTTTCTTCGTCAATTCTAATATTATCTTTTCTAAATGCGTACCAGCATTTTCCTCCAACAGAAGCAACATCTCTCAGATAATGTTCATATCCATTTGCTAACATATACCTTTTAATCTTATTCTCTTTATGTGATTCTATAATTCCTGCAATTATACAAATTAGCATTATTAAAACACATAAGGCAAATAAAAATACTGGTACTCCAAACTCTACAAAAGATTTGATTTTAAAATATGTCTCCAATAGTTTCTCCCTTTATCATATCATTCTCTTTTTACAGTTCCACACCTTCCATAACTGCTCTTGCTTCCAGAACCGCAATATAATCTGTCATTGCTGCGATCTGCATATTATATGTACTTCGTGGACACGTAGGCGTAAATTCAAGCTGATCATTATCCCACTTATCAAGCATAGATTTCAATTTCTGATATCTAATCACCACCTGATAATATTCTGCTTTAAATCGCTCCTTGTAATCCCCACTGTTCATCATTTCAATTGTGTCTCTTAATTCATTTGGCATACTTCTTCATTCTCCTTTTCAATTAGTTTTCATCCCATCCATATTCAACGAATTCTCACAGAAATCTCTCACATCCTTCACAATCTCTGTATCTGTCTTACCACTGTTACACATTTCTAAAACTACTCCAAGAATACCGGCAGCACCAGCTTTCAATCCCTGGAATCATCTGACTTTTTCTAAAGTCTTTTTGATTTCACTGTTTAACTGTTTCTCTTGCTTCTTTGTTAACGCCATATGTATTGAGTCTCCTTTTTATTCGTCATATCCGTATCTAGGAATTTCACACCATTTTTCAACAAGTTCTGTAACGTCTTTATCCATAAACACAAACTTATTTGTAATAAAATTAAATGAACAAACTTCTGGATCGGTATTTTTATCCTTATATTTTACTAATACAGGACGTGAGCTTTCTCCATATTTGTTTTTAGGAAAACTAACAATTTTATTACTCCATAAACAATTATTATATCGTCTATTAATATCTGATATAATCGCAAATGCTATTTCTTTACTTACAACAAGTTCATTGGGTTTAAATGCCATCGGAATATCTGAAGACTTATTCAAACGATCCATTAATTCTTTAAAATATTTGTTCACAATTCTTCATCTCCTGTCTCTTAATCATTAGGAACAAAATGTTTTGCACTCACATACTTCCATTCTCTATTTTCATAAATTAGAAAATATGGATATCCATTCTTATCGTCTCTCACATTATATACTTCTACACATGAAAGACTTATTCCTGAATTATTATCATATTCCACATTACCTTTTCTATTTACAGTAAATACTCTAATCGCCTCCCCACTACTTGAAACCAAGAATTTATTGATACTTTCAATGTGATACGAAAAAATCACTTATTTCGCCCATAAATCCTAGCATATTATCACTCATAGTATTATATCTCATAACTTCATAGCCACTTTTTCTAAGAAACTTTTCTCTGTCTATTTCCTTGTTTTTATCATAATAACAATGATTATTTTCATCACATTCAATCGCCAATTTATTATCAATAACGAAATCTATATAATAACCCCCACATGAAACTTGTTCTTCTATTTTATGAAATTTATCAAAAATACTATGTATTAGAAAACCCATCTCTTTTTCATATTTCTTTACAAAATCATTTGACGTATATAATCCCATAATCTTTTCATGAAACTCATGATTTCGTATATCATTTTCTTTTATGATCATTAATGTTTTATCACTTTTTCTTAAAAAGTAAGCAAATATAACAACACATTTATTGTTTAGTAATCCAATTGTACTTGTCATACTAGAAAAATGATTTTGATTATTTTTTTTACATTCATTGAGTGTACTTCCACTTAAAACTTCATAACCATTATCTACAAATATATGATAATTTCTCTTCAAAATGGTTTTTATTGTTTCTATCTTCACCTCATAAAAATGCGCAACATATTTCACTATCGTATAATCTCTATCGGTTAATTTGTTCAAACCTAAATTATTTAGGAAAGAAAAATCATAAGTATTCAATCTATTTTAGGAGCAAAGTATACTTTACGACATGTCAAATCTCTTCACCTCCTATCATTTTATTATCCAAAGGAAATTAACCATTCATTGCCTTAATAATGTGCTTTATTCCATTGTTTAAATGTCATTGGAACAAAGTAATCTTCATTTGGTCTTTCTTTCTCTGCATCCTCCCATGAAGTGTCTTCTTCTAAAGGCTCAAAATTCTTTTTATAATCTAAATACTTGTTATACTTGCTTTCATAAGATTCTTGTTTTCTTTTATGTCTGTTCAAATACTTTTCAAAATCTTTATATGATCTCATCCAATAAATCGGTTGTTTTGTTTTATATTTTTTATTATACGCCTCTAACACTTCTTCTCTTAACATTTGAAAAGAGGATTCTTTATCTTCTGTATCAAAAAATAATTCTTTAAATCTTTTTTCTAATTCTTTTAATCCGTATTTATTATAAGGGTCTGAATTGTCGTTATATATGCAACTAATAATAATCCCCTCAAAATATATGTGCGCATGATATTTATAGCTGGAAGACCAATTGCTATCTATAATCGGTTCTATTCTTAGTAATTTACAAAGTCTAAAAAAACTATTTTTATTCATTTGAAGATTTGTGCTTTCGCCATAAATACTCCAAGTATTTTTACAATCATTCAATTTATTTATTGATGTTTTATACATCTGAATGGCAATTTTTAATCGCTTTAATTTCGTATATTTATTCTTCAATAATCTACCTCCAACTCATGCCTTGAAACTCTGGTTCTATTGCCTTATATAAGACATTCTGTATAGGCACAATGCGTATACAACGGGTTAGAAAACCGCCTATCCGATATCCATAATGGAATTTCGGAATACCTCAACTGTTTCTATTTGAATAATTCCACTTCATATAAAAATACTTCTCTGCAATCTCAGGGTATTTCCTTGAAAATTCTTCGTAATATCTCCATGATGAACCTTTCTTATTACCATCTGCTAAGTATGAATCAAAATCCATTTTGTATTTCTTATAGTTTTCATTACTCATACCTCTCGCCATACTGTACTCGGCAAAACTCATCTTCCGGAATAAACTTGGCTGATTACACCAACTCGCAGCATTGATGTAAATTCCTTTATAGGGACTCAGAACATAATCTTTGAATCTCATTACATAAGGTAAGCAGCCATAAGTCATTAGAATTTTGATTCGTTCAAACAGATCTTCTATATCTTTCACCCAGAACTCATCATCATAAATTCCTATATTATCATGATTGTAGCCACAAAATGTATAAAATTTAATCTGGTTATTTGTATGCCGTCTTATCATCTGTAGCTTTCTTTCTATTACTTCTCTGTCCTTGATATTATCAAATGCAAATATCCTGTCTCCTATCCACTTTGATTTCTTAAACAGAATCTCACATTTTTCATCTGTTAGAAGTCTCTCATCACATCCTTGCTTAAACTGAAATTTCTTTCCTGTCGCAATAAGTTCCCCAAATATACTTTTCCAATCCCTACAAGCAAGCACATTATCATCTAACAAGCAGATGTATGGTTTATTCTCATCCAGAAACTCGGATAGATGACTGTGAACTTCGCACGACTTATAATTCTTATTTACGCAAAAACTACATTGCCTGATACATCCACGGCTCATGAATCCGATGCTATAATCAAGATAATATGTAAAATCTTTTCTCTTACCACCTTCGTTTAATCTTTCTTTTACCCAATCATCATACAAATGGTAATCTGGCATATGGTGTTCTACTTCTTCAGGAAGTTTAGGAGCTTTGTCATAAAAGAATCCTGTACCTCCATATTCTACATTTGGAAGTTTCAAAATCTCTTCATCTATCGGCGTATCAGTAAACACTTTGGAAATGAATACCTTGTCATACACTGCCAAATCTTCATAATCCGTTTTCAATTCAATTTCAGCACCAAGTTCTTTATAATATCCTGATAGTTTCATACAAACCAAGTTTGGGAACCTGTGCTTGTCTCTACCTATCAGATCCGCATCTATAATTGCTATTTTCAATAATTAGTACCAAAGCGGTTGCAACCTTTAAAGCCAGCTACTAATTATCCTTTCTTAAAATAAAATCATCCGGCTTGCCATAATTTCTTTGCTGGTGCCATCCACTTAATCCAGTTATGAGGAATTATTACCAAAGCATCACTTCCATTAAGTCTAAAATAAATGCTTGTACTTGTTTGATTCTCTATTCGTCCACAAAATTCTCTCGTAATTGTAGTTAAATGCAACTCATAAATATATCTATCTTTGATATTTACTATGTAATAAATTTCTGGCTCTTTAAGAACCTGTATTGGCTGATTTGCCATCTGTTTTAATATATTTTCTAATTCTCTCTCCATGTTCTTCTCCTAGTCAATGAAAGCAAAATTTCAAGACTATTTCTGTTCTAAACTTTCTGCATATTCCTTGATTTTATCTACATTACTTTTCTTTGTTCTAATACAAATTTCTACATATGAGTCAATATTTTTTAAATACTCTTTTACATTTTCAATATCTTTATCTAAATCCAAATTCTTTTCATCACAAATATCTTTCACTTTATAATAAAGATTATCTCCATCCTCATTTAAATCCCAACTATAATCTCCAACCTCACCTTCAGAATATATTTCTACAGAAAGATCCCCTTCTACTTCACTATATTTACCATCCAACTCACCAACATAGATACCACTTGCATTTTCATTGTTTTCGGAATCATATTCATCTAATTCTGTTTTGATTTTTTCATATAAATTCTTTGATATAACCACATCTTCTTCATAAGTAGCTCCGCTATAATACGCCTCTGCATAAACATTTAATTTTACAATATCCATGATTTTTTATCTCCTTTTTTATTTTTTACTGTTCACACACTTCTCTGGTAATTTCTTTACAAACAACATAATTATCTTGTTCTTTTATTTCAGAAATGATTTTTTTAAATGATTCATAATACTCTTTTCTACAACTGATCATAAGCTGCACATAACCAATTTCTTTTATTTCTCCATCATAGTTATCTTTCTTTTTATTATTGGATTTAAAATGATTGTAAGGTTTGTGAATTTTTATTGATGGAATTTTACCTTTCAGCATATTACAATAATTAGAAAACTTTCGACCAAAATCATCATGATTTTTACTCCACCACTCAAATCCTGATCCATCATTGAATCTGACTAAATAATATCTTCTTTCTCTATAATCCATTTTTACCTCATTTTCCCAATGAAAGAGTTGTTTCAACCGCCTATTGTAATTTCCATAGTTGCTGCATTACCATTTTTAATTTGCATTTTAGGAAGAAGATTCATCAAAAATGCTATCTTATTTTGACATTCTATGCATACATCCCTTTTAGTATCTATAGTTTTATATCCAAATTTGAAAAGTAAAGCATTATTTCTATCTCTTATATAGATGGGTTCTCTATTAGGAATAATATATTCTTTCAAATTCTCGGTTTCTGATCCACAATAATCACAGATTACTTTCTTCATTAATTTTCTTCCTTTCATCTTTCAATTTTTCCTCATACATATTTACAATCGTTTCTGTCAATTCAGTAAGGCTCACAATCTTTGATTTAAGAATCGTGATCCCGTTTGATAAATTGGGATAATTTGACTTTGCATATGTACATAATGGATAGATATAGTCTCTTGTTTCTTTCACATACTTATGTAGCTTCTCAATCTTCATGGTGTATAAATCTTCTACATTATGACTTCTATCTGCCAACTTAATCAGCAACGCAAATTTATTCTTCTTAATTTTGTTGAAATAATCATTCAACTCAAATTCGTCTGCACCTGAATATTTACTAAGCAA
>Ga0137306_102919_pt1 | contig 13485 bp, 10 predicted proteins | sample Inofroosms_March_FD_97187 | JGI IMG/M metagenome (GOLD analysis project Ga0137306, IMG submission 97187) | Mouse cecal microbial communities from Vienna, Austria - N-Acetylneuraminic and N-Acetylglucosamine D2O microcosms_March | ecosystem: Host-associated > Mammals > Digestive system > Large...
CACTATGCATTGAAGAAATAAAGGAAAAAATGCGGTGCGGCTGTGATGCGGTTGAATACAATCTTGAATATGATTTTTTTCAGAAAGGTGAATGCTTTGAAAAAAATTATCCACCCCAGGTATTTACGATGAAAAATGTCGGGGCGGTTCATGTTCCTTACGATCATAACGGGCAGATGATGAATTTAGAGCGCGTGTTTCAAAAAGAAGATTTAAGCCCAGTCAGAAATGTATTCCGGCTGGCACAGTATTGTGCCCGGATCTGGGAACATAAAGTGCTGGTTGTCATACATGCCTCAATTTCTTATTATGAATTTATGGAATATGAACTGCTTCGAAAGAGGATCGGAAAGGAGCTCGGCTGTCTGCTGCAGGAGTTTCCAATGGTGGATCTGGCCATTGAAAACGTGGTTCCAATGGAGTACAAAGAAGCGCTTTCATATAGTCCGAGGCTGTGCAACGGCATATTTACCGACCTGACGCAGATTGTACAGTATCTGCGGGAAAGCTTTGGTGACAGGGTAGGCAGCGTATTGGATATCTGCCATGCCGCCATGACGCAGAAATATATGAATGCGCTTTTATCAGCGGCAGATTTTCTGCCGCAGGGCGCGCCGCCGGATAAAATCGATTATAGCATGGAGCATTTTTTCAAAGCAAATCTGGGCCTGTGCAGGCTGATTCATTTTAATGACTTTACCGGCAATGGATTTGCGCATAATCATGGAACCGGATTCCGGAGCCAGGATAAGGTGGATGCGCTGTTAAAGCTGTATAAGGATTATGGATATGACTGCCCGCTTACTTTAGAGATCCGAGAGGATGATTATTGTGACTGTATCAATTACCGCAGGGCAAAGTCAATGGTTGAAGCCGCAGGTGCTGATCAGTAGCCTGCGGCAGCCAGCTGGGCATGAATATACTGCATTAAGCCTTCTGCCGTATCTAAGCGGTAATGTTTGGATACCGTCTGAAAGTACTGCCTGATGGCAGCTGATTCTATAATGGTACAGGCATGCGCATCTGCCTGGCATCTGGATCTGGCATCCTGCCATGGTTTTTCGTTGTGGGTCACATCTTCCAGTATTTTTCCACTGTATGTTCCAAATGTGCCGATGATTAAGTCGATCACGTTTTTTTCGTCTTCGGATAAAGCCTGTCTGTTTTCTTTTAAGAACGCAAAGCTATTGTAGTCTATCGGGCTGTACTTAAAATCTTTAAACAATGCGTAAACCTTTGGATACACAGGCCCGTGCTGCCATGCAGCGCAGTTTTCTACAAACAGCGGACGGTCAAAAAGCGCCAGATTTATTCCTTGTATATAATACAAAAGCTTCTGGAGCATAAGAGGGGTTACTTCCTGCATCTGATCAAAAATATATGCAATGCTGGCAAGCATTTTTTCCGGTATGTCAAATAATAATTTCAAATCAGCAGCAGCTTTTTTCGCTTTTTGGAAGGCAGCTTCGCCGGTTTTTTCGCGATTTTGTTCTAAAAGGGCATCCATATATTCTGGAGAGGCTAAGGCATGCTTCATAATGTCAGAATATTCTTTTGACGGCATCTGGCCGTCCAGGTATCTGGCAATAGCCATCTTTTCAAAACCTAAGGCGGATGACAGGGGTGTACTGTCTATGCGGTATGTATCCATCAGCCTTTCTATATCTGCTATGGATATGAGGCCTTCTGCTGTGCGGTACTGTTCATCACGTTCATGGCTGTTAAGGTCGATCATGCCGGGAAGGGTCATTTCCCTGCCGCATTCCTTACAGAATGCAGTGGTAAAGGTGAATGTATATGCACGGTTTTTGATCAGTTCTGTTTCGTCAGTCTTTTTAATGTCGTATTCTGTATATTTCCTGCACAGTGTACAAAAATCCGTATATTTTTTCTGGGTCATGATCAGTCCTCCTATAGCGGATATCAAATAAATATGTGGTTGATTTATTATTATGTAAAGCATTGCGGGGGTTGTATTTTGCTAAAGGCACAGGATAAAGGGTAGGATTGCTTATGAAACGAGATAATAATTACAAACTGGTTTTCTAGTTTATTTAATTTGATATAAAGAGGTACTGTTTCCTCTTTGTCTCCAAATCTTTGGAGCAGATTTACCTCCCTGCCGAATACATAGAGCTGTTCATGTGTAAAACCAGGGTGCTCATTATGTAAAATTTCACTAAAGTCACATGATGTCAGGCTTAAAAGGATTTCCCTGCATTTTGCTTCGTCTATGACATAATCTTTGAATAAAGCCAGATTTTTCCTGCGCTTGTGGTTTTGCTCAATCCGGTAATTTCCTGCGCGGACTGCTGTTTTTACCTGACAGAGGTAACTGCTTACTGCTTCTGGACTGTAGTTCACATACTGCCTCCTCTTTTCTGATAGGGAATATCTGTAAATGCAAGCTTCTGATTATAAGTTCAAATGATAAAATCAAATGATAAAATCAAATGATAACTTCAGATAATAAAATCAAATGATAACTTCAGATAATAAATTCAAGTGATAACTTCAGATAATAAATTCAAGTGATAACTTCAGATAATAAATTCGGATAATAAAATCAAATGATAACTTCAGATAATAAATTCGGATAATAAATTCAAGTGATAAATTCAAATTAACTTCAGATAATAATTCAAATGATAACTTCAGATAATAAAATCAAATGATAACTTCAGATAACAACTTCAGATAATAAATTCGGATAATAAAATCAACTGATAAAATCAAATGATAAAATCAAATGATAACTTTAGATAATAAATTCGGATAATAAAATCAACGGATAACTTCAAATTAACTTCAGATAATAAAATCAAATAATAAATCAACGGATAACTTCAGATAATAAAATCAAATAATAAAATCAAATAATAAAATCAACGGATAACTTCAAATAATAAAATCAACGGATAGCTTCAGATAATAAATTCAAATCATAATTTCTGATAATAAGATTTGTCCGCTTACTTATGAAATGATAGAAATATATATTTTTTCTATCATAATTATATACAGCTCGTCAGAAGCTGTCAATATTTTTTTGTAGTTTTTTGAAAGCAGCTTTATTTTATAATACCACTGGGTAATTTATTTTTTGATGCGCAGCCTATAGCCTGAATTTACTCTGCCTGCATTTTTTTTAAAATGCCGTCCGCATGGATGCCCGGGTGCGTAAGGTATAACCGGCAGATCTGGACTGCCAGTTCTTTTGGGATATGGCATTTTTTGGCGATATTTTCTACGGATGTTCCTTTGTCGGTTTCTTTTATGACGCGTTCTGTGATAGATTTCAACTTATCCGAAGGAATGGAGGCAGCTTTTACAGCAGGTGAAGCCAGGTCGATCCGTTCGATTTCAAACGTGCCGTCTCCAGGCGTGTGGATAACTGCCATTGTTACCGGCAGCGAAAAGCGCCTTGCACCGCAGCTGCCCGGATTCAGCCAGACCTGTCCGCCTGACTGCGTCTGTGCATATTTGTGGGAATGACCATAAATAATAAGGTCATGGCCGCTTAAATCTGCCGGTATCTGCTTTTTATTGTGTATCATAAATATTTTGAGGCCGAACAGCTCGACGGAGACAGACTTTGGCAGTTCCGGGGCCAGTGTATGGTCGGCATTGCCGCATACTGCATAGAAAGGGGCAGCGGCTTTTAACTGCTCCAGTACCTGACGGTTATGGATATCTCCGCCGTGCAGGACGGCTTCGCATGTACGGAGTATATCCATCACATTTTCCCGCAGCAGGCCGTGGGTGTCGGATATGACGCCGATTTTATGTATGGCATGATCAGCCTGGTTGATCTGGTTAGTCATAAGCAGCAGCTCCTTTTTGTATTATAGGATGTTTATTTTATGTCTGCCGTATTAGGCGAATATGGAGATACATGGTTGCGGTATTCTTTTGGTGTTCTGCCTACGATTTTTTTAAAAGTCTTTGTGAAGTAATTCACGTCTGGAATCCCGCAGCATTGTGCAATCGTCTGGATCTGCATATGGGTGGTATTGAGCAGGAAGATGCCGTGTTCAATCCGCTTGCGGTTTACATATTCGGTCAGTGTGGTTCCGGTTTCTTTTTTAAAAAGTGTGGACAGGTAGCTGGAGTTTACTTCCAAAAAATCTGCCTGTGCCTTCAGGCTCAGGTCGGCTGTCAGGTCGGAATCAATGCGTACTAATATTTTGCGTATCAGCAGTGAATAGCCCTTCATGGAATGGTTTTTTACGAGCAGGCAGTATTTGCGTACCATATCGTTTAACAGCCTGCGCAGTGTCTCCTCTGTGCGGGCCTGTTCGATCTGCTGCGCGAACCGTGTGGAGAGGCTGTCGATATGCAGCGGATGCACCGTGCCGGCCTCAGCTGCCTTGCGCATAATTGTATTTGCAATGATCAGGTAGTTTTTAAAATTTCGGATGGGATCTATTGTGCGTTTTTCTATACAGGCCATATTAAAGCGGTTGATCAGCAGCTCTGCCTTGTGGATCTGGCCTTGTGCAACTGCCTGCATTAAGCGGTTTTCTCCGGCATAGCGGTCTGACAGCACCTTCATGCTTAAAAATGCGTCGATCGGTTCTGCGTCAACCGGCCGTTCTGCCACAGGCTCCAGATCCAGAAATGCTTCAAAATGGATTTCCTGCAGCGAAAAATTATTGATGCCGCCCCAGAGGTACTCGCCTAATGTGTTGGCTGCGGCGAGCAGTCCGTGTTCAGAGGCGACAACAGGGGCGGAATAAAATATTTTCTCAATTTCAGAGGTTGTTTCCGGTGAGAGAGAATATTTTTGAATACAGTCAAAGAGTGCTTTCTGTGTAATCTCTTTCAGGCAGTATGGGCCGACAATAATAAAGGCGGGTGTTTCGGTATCCGGCAGGCGGATTAACAGATAGCGGAACATAAATTCGTCTAACAGTCTGTAAATTTTGTTCGGCTGGCATAAATCCAACAGCTTCTGTGTCTTTTCTTCCCAGTGTATGGCCGGATTTATCAGACGCCGGAATCCGATATCCAGATCGTTGGTGCAGTCGGAAGCATTTTTGATTATGCGGCAGAAGATGTTGAGGTTTTTATGATAATTCATAAAAAATTTAAGTTCAGATTCGTACTTCATAAATGTCACCTTCATATTCCATCGTATTAATTATTGTTATTATTGCACAATTTTTGTCTAAAATCAAGAAACTATAAAAAATATACGTCTGTGACAAAAAATATTACTCACTCAATCAGCCGATGTGCGTTATACTTCTTTCAATATAATATTGTGGAGGAGGTACACTATGTTAGAATATTCAATGCTTTATCCAAGAACGACGCCGTCCAGAAGGGCGATAGCAATGAACGGCATGTGGAAGTTTCATCTGGATGAAAAAGGAGAAGGGGAGCAGTCTGGCTGGAATGATGGAATACCGGGGGACGACATGATTCCGGTGCCGGCAAGCTTTCAAGATTTTTATACAGATAAAGATATTCGTGAGTTTGCCGGAGATGTCTGGTATGAAACAGAGATATTTGTGCCGGGTGAATGGGAAGGAAAGGCAATATGGCTTCGTTTTGGCGCAGCGACGCACCGTGCAGCCGTGTATGTAAACGGAATGAAGCTGGCGGAGCATGAGGGCGGTTTTCTGCCGTTTGTAGCTGATATGACAGAAATTGTCCGCTATAATGCCAATAATAAAGTAGTTGTCAGGGTAAACAATGAACTGACAGAAACAAATATTCCATGTGGAAAGACGATTACGCTGGCAGACGGAAAGAAGATGAATAAGCCGTATTTTGATTTCTTTAACTATTCCGGGCTGCAGAGAACGGTCCATCTGATGGCCGTGCCAAAAGAAGCGGTATATGATTTTGACCTGACTTATAAGCTGTGCGGGGCAGACGCAGAGATTACATACAGTGTAAAGACGACCGGAGAACATCCGGTGAGCCTGACTTTATATGATGCCGAAGGAGGCATTGCCGCGCAGGCAGAAGGGCAGGAGGGCGTGCTGCATGTGCACGATGCGCATTTATGGCAGGTGCGTAATGCGTATCTGTACCGTCTGGTGATTCAGATTACCGATGATACGCAGATTGTTGATGAGTATGAGCAGGAAATCGGCATACGCACCGTAGAAGTAAAGGATACGCAGATCCTGTTAAACGGCAGTCCTGTATATCTGCGCGGATTTGGAAAACATGAGGACAGTGACGTAGTCGGCAGGGGATTCAATATCGGAGTCATGAAGCGTGACTTTGAATTGATGAAATGGATCGGCGCAAATTCTTTCCGTACGTCCCATTATCCATATAGCGAAGAGATTTATCAGATGGCAGACCGGGAAGGATTTTTGATTATTGACGAAGTGCCTGCGGTCGGGCTGTTTGAGAGCATGATGAACTTTGCTGAAGCAAGTACGGGAAAGAAGACGGCGTTTTTCGAAAAAGAGACGACGCCTGTACTTCTGAAAGCGCATTTAAAGGCAGTGGAAGAGATGATTATAAGGGATAAAAATCATCCTTGTGTAGTTGCATGGAGCCTGTTAAATGAGCCGGAGACGACAAATGAAGCAGCAGTGCCGTATTTTAAGGAAATATTCGACCGGGCATTAGAACTGGACCCGCAGAAGCGTCCGCGTACTTTTGCACTGATCATGAATTCCAGGCCGGATACCTGCAGGTGCTATCAGTTCAGCGATATTGTGGCGCTGAACCGTTATTACGGGTGGTATGTCAGCGGAGGATATGAAATTGCAGATGCCGAAATGATGTTCCGCAAAGAAATGGATGGCTGGGCAGCACTCAATCTGAACAAGCCGTTTATATTTACAGAGTATGGTGCAGATACATTAGGATCGGAGCATAAGCTGCCGTCTGTAATGTGGAGCCAGGAATATCAGGACGAATATCTGAAAATGACACACGGTGTATTTGATGCATATGACTTTGTAAAAGGCGAGCAGATCTGGAATTTTGCTGATTTTCAGACTACGGAGGGAATCCTGCGTGTCAACGGAAATAAAAAAGGTGTATTTACCAGACAAAGACAGCCGAAGGATGTGGCATATTTATTAAAAGACCGCTGGGAAAGCCTGCCGCTTGATTATAAAAAATAAAAAGCCATAAATATAATAAGCAATACGGCATGGAGACGGCTGCAGGCAGAAATAGGCCTGCAGCTGATTCCTTTTTTGCTGCGTGCATGAAAAACCATTCCTGCGACCTGCGCTTTCCAATTTTTGAGTTAGTTTATCTATAATAAAAGCATTTTCAGGGCCAGACATTCGTGGCATTTCAATGAATCCGACAGATCCTGCAGGGTCTGCCGGATTGTCTGGATGATTGTTGAATACTATATCCACTTTGCTTGACATGTAGTCGGAGTATATTATAAAATACGTAGAGAAATATAGCATTTCGCGCATACTATTGATACCGGATGATTGGGACTGTACACGAACTTTTTAGAAAGGTGAGGAAGAGAAAATGTCATTATGGAAAAACTTGAAATATGTATTGTCAGATGAAACAAATGGACTGCTGCATTTGCTGGCTAAAAATTATAATAAACGGTCATTGACGAGTGAAAAAGACCTGCATGAGGCGCTGGAGCAGCTGGAGCGCATTTTGGACGGGCAGGATTCATTTACAGACCATTCGAATAAAGCTGTCCAGGAGATACGGGAAAGCAGGGAAGATTTTTCAAAAATATTTTCACAGTGCGAATCTATCTCAGAACGGTGTGAGGATATTACCTCACAGTGTGAGTCTGTGCTGACGCAGGTGGAGGCGATTGCGGCCAAAGAGCCTGAGATCACTGGCGAGGAGATCGAACGGATTATCGGCGAGTCAATAGCAAAGCCGACAGAACGCACGATGCAGCAGTATCAGATCCTTTCTGCAAGGCTGAAAGAAGTCTATCAGCTGATTGATGCCCAGAATCATAAGGACGGACAGCCGGATGTCAATGAACTGTTAAAGCGCATTGATTTACTGGAGCAGGAAAATGCATCTTATAAAAATCAGATTGCGCAGATCAGGGAAGAATTTGAGCAGGTCAAGAGCAGCTATACGGAAGTTGCAGGCAGCTATAAGGAAGAAAAGAGAAAGACATTTGAACTGTCTAAAAGGCTGGTACAGGCGGATGATAAGATTAAGCTGCTTTCAAGCCGCATTAAGGATAAAGCGCTGGAAGATATGCTGGATGTAAAAAGCAGTAAGAATCCGTTTATCATTGATGCAAATAAGAAAAAGTACCAGATTACGGTCAATAATCTGCAGAATACAATATCAAAATTCACCAATACAGCCATATTGGACAGTTTTTTTGAATCTGTGTCAGATAATGATCCGTATAAAAAGATGTATGCCGGCTTTGTAAGGAGTATCCGAAACGAAGTGCGCAGATTTAACGTCAGAAGTGAAATCGGGGATATTCTGCGCTCGCTGGTTACTGTGATCCAGAATGAGCTGGTAAACAAAATGATTGTGGCGATCTACCGGGGCATGAAGACAAGAAAATCAGATTATGAAGAGAAGCTGCTTATGGCTGTAAACCAGTATTTGGAATCAGCCGGATTTTACTGCCGGGACAGCATTCAGGTCGGCGGACTCCTAAAAAAAGAAGACTATGATGATATGGAAGTAATCAAAGGAGAGCGGAGCGAAGGAAAGCAGCGCGGGGAAATTACAGAGATTGAACTGTATCCGTACTACATTAATTATGTGGATAAGGGCGGGCGGCAGAAAAGCCTGCATACGCATGGAATGATGACGGTATCTGCATAAATGCCTGCATGCTAGAATTAAAGGAGAGGGTGAAACTTGGCGAAACAAAATAAAAAACAAGATATGGGGACCGGAAGTATTCCAAAGCTGATGCTGAGTCTGGCGGTTCCGGCAGTAGTTGCCCAGCTGATCAATATGCTGTACAATATTGTAGACCGGATTTATATCGGGCATATAAAGGAGGCCGGTGCCTCTGCCCTGACAGGCGTGGGACTGTTTCTGCCTATTTTGATGATGATCAATGCTTTTGCCATGATGGCAGGCTCTGGAGGAGCACCAATGGCTGCCATTGCCATGGGCAAAAATGACAAAGAGAAGGCAGAGAAAATACTGGCAAACTGTTTTACAGTGCTGATGATTTTTTCTGTGGCACTGACGGTTTTGTTTTATATATTTGCACCACAGCTGTTAAGGCTGATTGGTGCCAGTGATGTTACGCTGCCTTATGCGCTTTCCTATGCGCGCATTTATATACTTGGCATTGTTTTTGTGATGATTGTAATGGGCATGAATCCTTTTATTACAACGCAGGGATTTGCAAAATTCAGCATGATTACGACAATAGTAGGCGCAGTGCTTAATATTATACTGGACCCGATTCTGATCTTTGTATTTCAGCTGGGAGTGCGGGGAGCAGCCATAGCTACTGTAGCAAGTCAGGCGGTCAGCGCAGTATGGGTTCTCTGGTTTTTAAGAGGGCGGAAAACAATACTTCAGCTGAAACCGTCTTATATGAAGCTGGAGGCAGGCATCATACTGCCGTGCCTCGGGCTTGGAATCTCAACGTTTGTCATGCTCAGCACGGAAAGTATTTTAAATATCAGCTTTAACAGCAGCCTTTCCCGCTTTGGAGGCGATATTGCAGTCGGTGCGATGACAATCATATCATCCTGCAGCCAGCTGATCCTGCTGCCGATACAGGGAATCTGTCAGGGCGGCCAGCCGATTATGAGCTATAATTTTGGCGCAGGAAAGAAAAAGCGCGTGAAACAGGCATTTTACTGCCAGTTCGCGGCATGTACGATCTTTTGTACGGTCATGTGGCTTTTGATGATGACGATACCGCAGGTGTTTGCGGGCATTTTCAACAACGATGCGGCACTGATTGATTATACAGTCTGGGCGATGCGTATTTATATGGCAGGGATTTTTTCTACCGGCATACAGATCGCCTGCCAGCAGACATTTATGGCGCTTGGACAGGCAAAAATCAGCCTGCTGATGGCATGCCTGCGAAAGCTGGTGCTGTTAATTCCGCTTATTTTTATACTTCCGAATTTCTTTGCGGACAAGGTGTTTGGCGTCTTTCTCGCAGAGCCGGTGAGTGATATCATTGCGGCTGCAGTGACTGCCTCTATGCTGTTTATGCGGCTGAATGGGATTTTGGATAAGGGCAGGGAGCAGAATGCCGGATAAGATATGATGGTTTTATTCCCAGAAATGCTTACAAAAATGCATTTCTGGGATTTTTTATGTCTTTTTGCTGTTTTTTATATAAGATCTGCCCTGATTTCTGATTTCAGACATTCGTTAAAAATAATTTTCCATTCTACATTGTCTTTTGGCTTAAAATGCAGGGAGGAGGCTGCATAATGCAGGCCGTCTGGCGAAGCCGGATTTGAGAGAAATAAAGCTGTCGGGCCGTCTGCACCGCCGATTATGCCGGAGTGTGTATATTCGCCTGCACCGCCGATTATGCCGGAGTGTGTATATTCGTCTGCACCGCCGATTATGCCGGAGTCTGTATATTTGTCTGGATCTATGTAAGGCGGAGTTGTCTGAAGTGTGCGCGGGCTGTCACTTTCGGCGCAGTCGGCCAGCGTAAAGCAGTCTGGAGAAAGTGCAGGATGGATCGTGTATCCCAGCAGTGTAAAACAGCATGGGTATATTTTTTCCGGGGAATGAAAAGCAGTACGTTCCATGCGCTGCTTTGAATATTCCTGTACGGTCAGTGTATGCTGTATGCCGGTCAGCGGGTGGCTGAATGTGATTCTGCTGCCAGGTGATTTTGTATGAAAATGTATGCCGGGGAGCGCCTGCTTATCTGGCTTTAAATAAATAGATAAGGAAGTGACCGGACTGCCTGCTGCAGATGGATCGGTGCCGGCAGCGGGCATCATGCCTGTCTGATCAAATGTATGGGCAGGCTCTGGCGCGTCGTTTTTATGGCAGAGAAAGCTGCTTCGGCATATTACCCAGCCATATGCCGGATCAAGGTGGTAATGTGTCAGTGCCTCCATTATGAACCTGTTGTTGCTTTCTGGATAAACAGGATTGTAGACGATCGTGGACAGTCGGGAATGTGGCAGGTTTAATCCGTTGAGCGCAGCCTGGGGAGTGAAGGCTGTGGTAAAGGGATTTTCCAGTTCAATTATAAGCTTATTTTTATCGCTTAAATGATCACAGTCACTGTCTGGGTGCAGATTCCATTTGGTTATAAACTGCCGGATGACAGCAGCAGGTATTTTTTTAATAAAATCGATTACAATTCCATTTAATGTCAGCGGTTGTCCATAATGGCAGGAGGTATAGACGGAAGGAATCATCCATTCTTCGCTGTCCCAGTAAAAAGATTTATTGACAGACAGCTCCTGACAGGGCTTCTCGTGAGCGGGATGTTTCCAGAAGCCGGAGTTAAGATAAACGTTCATGCGGTATTCTCCTTTAGTTTGACGGAATGATTTGTATATTATAGGGTAAGTATAGCATATACTGCTGTTTTTGGCTATTATCAAACAAATCATCAGTTGACATCCGGCCCCTTCAGTGTCACAATTTATTACATATTTGATACATGGAGGAAGGATTGTGCAGGAATATATTTTAATCGTAGAGGATGACAACGATATTAATAAGATGCTCGCAGAGCTTTTGACGTTAAACGGCTATCGGATCAGGCAGGCATTTTCCGGTACAGAAGCTCTTTTGTATGTGCAGCAGGAAATTCCGGCTGCGGTGATTCTGGATCTGATGCTGCCAGGAATGGATGGGGAAGAGGTATTGTCACAGCTCAAATCTGCCGACAGCAGTACTGCAGTGATTATAGCGTCTGCGAAGGAAGATATAGATACGCGGATCAGCCTGCTGCAGGCAGGGGCTGATGATTATGTGACAAAGCCGTTTGATACAAGGGAGCTGCTTGCGAGGCTGCAGGCGGTGCTGCGGCGCAGCGGCAGGCAGAGTGAGGCGGATGAGGCAGGCCGCGGGCAGGCATGTAAAAAACAGCTGCGTTATAAAGACCTTACGATGTACCCGGAAGATTTTACCGCATTTGTCGGGGAAAAGGAGCTGCCGCTTACACGGCGTGAATTTTTGATTTTAGAGCTTCTGATGGAAAATCCGGGGAAAGTATTTGCCAAAAGCAATATTTATGAATCGGTATGGAATGAAGAGTTTTTAGGAGAAGATAATGCGGTCAACGTACATATCAGCAATATTAGGCAGAAGCTTTCGAAGCTGAACCCGGGTGAAAGCTATATTCAGACAGTCTGGGGCATGGGATTTAAAATGCAGAAACTTTAAACTTTCTTTATACTTTTCCTAATGTTTCTAAAAATCTGCCGGATATACTGTAAACATAACAAAAATATGTGTCTTACAACAGGAAAGGATACGATTTATGGAATATGTATTGCAGACAAATGGGCTTACAAAGATCTATGGCAGGGCTAAGGTCGTAAATGAAGTAAGCATGCATGTAAAAAAAGGCAGCATCTATGGATTTATAGGCAAAAACGGCGCAGGCAAGACAACCTTTATGCGTATGGCAGCAGGCCTTGCAGCCCCGAGTGCAGGGTCGATGACGATCTTTGGATCATCGGATCTGGAAAAGCAGAGAATGCGCATAGGGACATTGATTGAAAATCCCGGCATTTATCCGGGCATGACGGCGAGGGATAATCTGGAAGTGGTACGCCGCAGCCTGGGCATTACGGAAAAGAGCAGGGTCGATGAAATGCTGTCTATCACATCTCTTTCGAATGCGGGAAAGAAAAAGGTCAAAAATTTTTCCATGGGAATGAAGCAGAGGCTTGGAATCGCTGTTTCCTTATTGAGAAACCCGGATTTTTTGATATTAGATGAACCGATTAATGGGCTTGATCCGGCAGGAATCAAAGAAATCCGTGACCTTCTAATAAAATTAAACCATGAAAAGCAGATTACAATCCTGATATCCAGCCATATTCTGGGAGAATTGTCTAAAATCGCTACCGATTACGGCATTATCCGGGAGGGCGCATTAATTGAAGAATTTGGGGCAGGTGAACTGGAAACCCGCTGCCGCAGATGCTTAAAGCTGTCAGTGGAGCATGAGCATCTGGCAGCCGGTGTGCTGGAAGAGCAGCTTGGCATTCATAATTATGATGTCCCAAATCCGGGCGAACTGCGGGTGTTTGAACATCTGGATGACACGGCAGAAATCAACCGTGTATTGATACAAAACGGAGTAACGCTGCGGGAAAGCTATCTGGCAGGACAGGATCTGGAAGGTTATTTTATGCAGCTTTTAGGAAACAGTACGGGCAAAAATTAGGAGGGGATGGATTATGCTGTGTTTATTGAGTGCAGAAGGATATAAGTTAAAAAAGAGTAAAAGTTTTTTTATAAGTGCGGTCGTTATGACTTTGGTTGTAGTATTGATGTATGGAATGCTGCTGCTGTTAGATGGTGTTGTGAAGGGGGAGATTGAAAACGGCACAGCGGGGGTTATCG
>Ga0137306_102923_pt1 | contig 13456 bp, 12 predicted proteins | sample Inofroosms_March_FD_97187 | JGI IMG/M metagenome (GOLD analysis project Ga0137306, IMG submission 97187) | Mouse cecal microbial communities from Vienna, Austria - N-Acetylneuraminic and N-Acetylglucosamine D2O microcosms_March | ecosystem: Host-associated > Mammals > Digestive system > Large...
TCATTGCTGCTATTTCCTCCTTCAACTTATATACCTTCATTCTTAATCAGCGGTTCGAAAAATGCCCTGATCCATCTAATCACCTTGTTCATTTATAGGGACTAATGCCCAATCGTCTAGACATTATACCACACTTCTTTTGAAAATACCAGCACTTTTTTGAACGGGATTATTATTCTACATCTAGCAATTCCTGCATAAAATTGCAGTAATCTTTGCGGTTCTCTTTAATAAATTTAATGGCTGTTGAAGGGTGGCTGTTTAAGATTCCAGTCAGGAGATAAGGAATGTCATACCCCCACACAACTCCTTCCTCCTTTAATTTGAGGATATGCTTCTCTACGAAACGGATGATTGGCACCTCATCGTATTTCGGGTTCTTCAAAAAGCTTAACAGGGATTCCATATAACAGTTGCCGGCGCCGCGTCCCATGCCGCTGACGGTAGCATCCAGAAGGCTAATACCCATGCGGCAGGCTTCAATCGTATTGGCAAAGGCCAGCTGCTGGTTATTGTGGGCATGCATGCCGACGATTTTGCCGGAGTCATTGGCAATCTCTACATATTTTTGGGCAAGTTTGGTGATCTGCTCTGGGTAGAAGGAGCCAAAGCTGTCCACCAGATAGATGGCGTCTGCGGCGCTTCTGGCCAGAAGCGCCAGGCCTGCATAGAGGTCATCCGTATTCACCTTGGAGACAGCCATAATATTAACGGTTACCTCATACCCTTTCTCCTTGCAGTCGCCAATCATTTTTACGGCTGCCGGGATCTGGTGGATGTAGGTTGCCACACGCACCATATCAATTACGCTGTCTTGGGCGGGGAGGATATCTTGCTGGTAATTACAGCGCCCCACATCCGCCATAACAGAAATCTTCAGAGGGGAATCGTTCGCGCCCACAATGGCGCGGATGTCCTCCTCATCGCAGAACTTCCATTTCCCAAAACCCTTGGGATCAAAGAGTTCCTTCGAGGCCTTATAGCCAAATTCCATATAATCTACCCCTGCCTTTTTGTTGGCCTCATATAGATCCCTGGCAAACTCATCGGTAAAATAAAAATTATTTACAAGCCCCCCATCCCGCAAGGTACAGTCCATCACCTTAATATCGGGGCAATAATCCATTAATGTCCGCCTTTGGCATTGTGTACTATCCATATTCATCCCTCCATGTTCTGTCTTTCCATATCTTTCGCGAATTTTTGCTTCTAATCTTTTTCGATGCTTCCGCGATATGTACCGCAAGCATTTTTCGCACTTTAAACTAACAAAGTACACTTATCATACAAAACATCCCCTGATTTGTCAATATGAACGGCACAGACATGTTGATTTTAGGCTGCAAATTATGGTATACTTAGGAAAAAGGAGGCTACATGCGCCTGCCAGAATATATACAAAAAAATAACACCCAAAATGACAAACTTCGTGCTATGATAGGAGTACGCGCCACCAAGCTGTCGAATATCTGAATATTAATGGGATAACTTTAGCTTGAAGGAGCATTTGAATGCGGATATAATACAAATAGTCGCCTTTTATGAGGGTTTATCATGAAAAACTACAGGAGGACACAGCGTGGAAAAAATAAATGTGGCAATTGCAGATGATAATGAGAAAATCGTGAAAAGATTAAGAGAAATCGTGGGAAGCGACGAGGAACTCCAGGTGGTGGGAACGGCAAAAGATGGCGAAGAAGCATACGAAATGATAAAAAACAAAGAACCAGATATCGTGCTTCTGGATATCGTGATGCCGAAATTAGATGGATTGACAGTGATGGACAAAATCAAAAATGACAAAAACATCAAAAAACACCCGGCATTTATCATAATTACTGCAATTGGGCGGGAAGCCATTATGGAGGATGCATTTTCACGCGGGGCCGAATACTATATTATGAAGCCTTTCGACAACAGGGTGGTAATCAATCGCATCAAACACACCTGCTGCCCGGAAACACAGAAGGGCAACGATGTGCGTAAGGCAAACGCTTATGAGAAAAAACCAGATCCGGAAGAACAGAACCTGGAGGGGATTGTGACCGATATTATCCACGAAATCGGCGTGCCTGCCCATATCAAGGGCTACCAGTACCTGCGGGAGGCCATTATTATGTCCGTGACAGATATGGATATGCTCAACTCCATCACCAAAATTCTTTACCCGGGGATTGCCAAAAAATACCAGACCACGCCTAGCCGCGTAGAGCGCGCCATCCGCCATGCCATTGAAGTGGCCTGGAGCCGCGGCAAGATGGATACGATTGACGAACTGTTTGGCTACACCATCCACAATGGGAAAGGAAAGCCTACCAATTCCGAATTTATTGCCTTAATCGCAGATAAAATTCGGTTAGAATACAAATCAAGAGAATTATAGGAGGTCTTTTACATGAAGAAAATACTCTTTGCAGCATCTGAAGGAAACCCCTTTATCAAAACAGGCGGCTTAGCGGATGTCGTAGGGGCTTTGCCAAAGTATCTGGACAAGAAACAGTTTGACGTAAGGGTCATCCTGCCCAAATACATGTGCATCCCAGAACATCTGAAGCAAAAAATGACATATGTAACTGAATTTTATGCAGATATGCCAAGAGGACAGGAGTACATAGGAATTTTTAAAACTGTCTCCGAAGGAATCCATTATTATTTTATTGACAATGAACATTACTTCGCCGGAGACAGCCCCTACCATCAGATATTTGAAGATGTGAATAAATTCGCATTTTTCTCCAGGGCGGTATTGGCAAGCCTTCCAGTCCTTGGATTCAGCCCGGACATCCTGCACTGCCACGACTGGCAGGCTGCCTTAATCCCTGTCTTTCTGAAGGAATTTTACTGCAATGACGTATTTTTCCGCAACACCAAGACTGTCCTGACCATCCATAACCAGAAGTTCCAGGGACGGTGGGCCATTGACGACATTGAAAACTGCCGGGATCTCCCAACTGGCTGCCGTTACCAGGCCATGGAGGCCTACGGCGAGAGCAATTTTCTCAAGGCAGGCATCCTCTATGCAGACCGCGTAACGACAGTCAGCGAGACTTATGCTGCGGAAATCCAGGCCAGGGATGGCGGCGAAGGCTTAGATGGCGTCATGCGCCAGGTGTCTGGCAAGCTCTCTGGCATCATCAACGGAATTGATTACAAGGAATACGACCCAAAGCATGACGCCTGCCTTCCCTCCCATTTCAGCAACAGGAGCTTTGGCCGCAAGAAACGCTGTAAGGAACTGCTGCAGCAGGAAATGGGCCTGGAAAAGGATCCCCTGGCTATGGTGATTGGCATAGTATCGCGCATGACAGAACAGAAAGGCTTTGACCTGGTCAACTGCGTGATGGAAGAACTGATCGATACCATGCATGTACAGGTGGCTATCCTGGGCACAGGGGAGGATCGCTTCGAGAGTTCCTTCCGCTATTTTGCCCAGAAATATCCCGGCAGGGTATCCGCTTCTATCTCTTACAGCGAAGCGCTTGCCCACAAAATCTATGCTGGGGCGGACGCCTTCCTGATGCCCTCCCAGTTCGAGCCCTGCGGGCTGAGCCAGCTCATCAGCATGCGCTACGGTACCATCCCCATTGTGCGCGAAACCGGCGGCCTCAAGGATACGGTAGAAGCCTACAACGAAATCTGGCATACCGGGACAGGGTTCAGCTTTGCCAACTACGATGCAGGCGAGATGCTGTCGATTATCCGCTATGCCTACAGCGTATTCCAGGATACCCCCAAGGAATGGACGGCAATGGCCAAACGCTGCATGGAAACGGACAATTCCTGGGAAAATTCCGCCGGGAAGTATGAAGCGCTCTATGGGGAAATCCTATAAAAACAGGAGGTCACCGCCTTGAAGAATCCATTACAACAATACACAGATAAACTGCACACACAGACTACCGCTAAAGCAACCAATTCAATTCCTCCGAAACGCCCCTGGCATAGCATCCGCCTAGAAGAATACCGCCACCTGATCCAGGCGTTTTTTCTGCTGGCGTTCCTCTATGTCTTGGGAATTTCCGCCATCCTGCGGGCAGATTTCAACTATATTGACGACCTGGGCAGGGTTGCCCAGGGATACAAGGACTGGGATGGGTTCAGCAGATACTTGTCAAATTTCCTCTCTACCTTTCTGCATACCGACCAATATCTGACCGATGTCTCACCCTTACCGCAGCTCGTGTCAGCCTTCCTTCTGTCCGCAGCTGGCATGGTAATCCTATCTGTCCTCGGCAGCCAGAAGAACATATCCCCCTGGGAAATCATTGCCCTTATCCCCCTGGGGCTGTCCCCTTATTTCCTGGAATGTATTTCCTACAAATACGACAGTCCCTATATGGCGCTGTCCATCCTGGCCTCTGTATTCCCGCTGCTCTTTTATAAACGCGGGGCGCTTATATATGGAAGCATATCCATCTTAGGAATCCTCACCGTATGCACCACATACCAGCCTGCAGCTGGGATCTATCCCATGCTTGTCATCCTGGTCAGCCTACAGTTCTGGAATCGGAACGCCAACTTACAGAAAATCCTCAAATTTATCAGCATTTCTGCCGCCAGCTACTTGATTGGCATGATGGCCTTCCGCTTTTTGCTGATGCGGCCGGTGGATAACTATGTATCCGGCTCACTGCCGCCCTTGCCCAAACTCATCCCTCAGACATTGGAGCATTTTAAAACGTATTTCCTGCTGGTCAACAGTGACTTCAAAAAGGAGTGGATGATCTTCCTGATACTCATGGCCGCTGCCTTTGTCCTGCTGACAGTACGCGACTCCAGGCAGAAGAAATGGCTGGCCTTTTTGCTCTCTGGCGCTGCCCTGATCGCTATGGCTCTCCTATCCTTTGGCATCTATCCCCTGCTGGAAAACCCGCTGTATGCGCCCCGGGCAATGTACGGATTTGGCGTATTTGTGGCCTTGATGGGCGTATCCATTGCCAGGGCAAAACGAGCATATGCGGCCAAAACGATCTGCTTCTGCCTCAGCTGGTGCCTGTTTGTCTTCTCCTTCACCTATGGCAATGCCTTATCCGCCCAGAAGAACTATACGGATTTTCGGATTGAGCTGGCAATTGCAGACTTGAATACCTCCATGCCCTCACCGGAAGAGGGAGAAAAAACGGTACAGATTGCCGGCTCCATCGGCTTTGCCCCAGTAATTAACCATATGCCCATCTATTACCAGTCCCTGCTGCATCGGCTGGTTCCTGTCCTGTTCCAGGAAGAATGGGATTGGGGAATTTATCAGTTCTACAACTATTATGGGCTGCGGAATGTCCGCCTGGACCGCACCGTAGACTTGACAGAAATGAACCTTCCCGTACTCAAGGACACCATGTACCATACCATCCGCGGGAAAGGGAACAACGTCTTAATTGAGCTAAAACCAAGCAATCCTTAGTGTAATTTGCCGAGTTGCCAAGCGGCCAGCCTGCTTGTCCGCTAACACACAGACAGCTGGCCGGATTCCATGTCAAAGCGATAAACACCATCCGAAAGCACCTCTTCCGGCAGTACTTCTGACAGGTTGATTTCCCTTACAATCCGTGAAAGTTCCTGCGGATCCTCAGCAGCGGAAGCGGGCAGTGCAATTACTTCATGGATGCTGCTAGGAAGGATATAGTAGCTGCCGCCTATCTGCCCGGCCACCTGTTCCAACGCACCTGGATAGAGCAGGCACCCGGCGCCATTTTGCCGCAGTCTGTTTGTCAGCACATACATGGGGACTGCCTCTGACTCCACTTCCTCCCTGGTCAGGCCGCATTCCTCCAAAACAGAGCCATCTATGACCGGCATGAGCAGCTCCGCCAGTGACTGACAGCAGAACGGAAGCAGACGGGGCGTATTTTGGCTGGCCAGCGACATAAGTTCGTCCGCCCCAATCTGCCAATAATCCAAGTGTTCCGTATGGATCAGGATCATGCCGTTCTGGTAAGGGGCTTCCTGCACCAGGCAGTAGAAAACAATTGCCAGATCCAGATAAGGGACGTAAGGGACTTGTTCCAAAAGCTGCTTATTCTTTTCATAATGAATCAGCTTGTAGACAATCCGGGAACGGACGCGCGCAAAGCAGGTGAAAAAGGACGTGTCCACCTTTTGGATTGCACTGTGGCTGTAATAGCAGCGGAGGATGCGCTCTTGAATATCTGAAAATGGAACCCCCTTCTGGCAGTCTGCATAATACTGGCTTAAATAGATGGTAGGCGAGATATTGCTGCCAGGCTCCAAAATGCTAAGTCCGTCTAACAGGATATGGTTATTTCGCTGAAACTGTTGGATAAAAACGCTGGTGCCCACTGGAAAATGAACCTGTAGGGCAGCGATAAGGTTTTCTTTAAAAGATTCGTATGTCATATGATACCTCCTGGGCTGTGCTGGCAGCGGGGGAGGTAAAGATATATGTAATAGATGTATGGATATTACTTTAACATGGATTCGTGGGAAATGCAAGAGCGTTTTTGAAAATTTTTACACCATTCAACAAGTGAGTGAAACAGAAACGCGCTCCCGCTCCGATCGGGATGCAGCAGTACGAAGCTATAATACACCTCGCTAAGTACCGCTATCCCTTTCGGGTTTCCTTTGCCGCGCTAATCCGCAGACTTCACCTCTTTCCAAAGGATGCTGAGATTTGTATTGGAAACGTCATCCAGGGGCTTGAGAACCTCGCAGTTTTCAAGGATTTCCGTAGGCGGGAAAATGGTGGCGCTTTCCTGTATTTCTGGATCCAGGGACGCCTTAGTTTTCACATTTGGGGTTGCATAATACACATAGTCAAAGTTCAGCATAGAAACATCTTCCCGGCAGAGGAAATTGAGAAACTTTTCGGCATTTTCAATGTGTTTGGCCGTCTTGGGGATAAACCAGGAATCAATCCACATATTGGAGCCTTCTTTGGGCACAGAAAATGCCAGGTTCTCATTAAATTCCAGGGCATATCCAGCTTCCCCAGAATAGACCACGGCCATAGCGGCATTTTCTGCTATCATCTCATCCTGGGCTTCGTCCACCAGATAAGAGTATACCAGGGGCTTCTGCTGAATCAGCAGATCCTGGGCTTCCTTCAGCTCTTTCTCGTCCGTGGTATTGAGGGAATAGCCGAGAATTTTTTCAGCCACCATAAAAGAATCACGGACCGAATCGGCCATAATAATCTGTCCGGAATAATCTTCGTCCCACAGGATGTTCCAGGAATCTACCTTGGACTCGTCTACCATCTGCTTGTTGTAGAGGATTCCCACCGTGCCAAAGAAATAGGGCATCGCATATTTATTTTCCGGGTCGAAGGACTGGGAAAATTCAAAGTAAGCTGGATCCAGGTTCTCTGATAAGGGAATCTTTGTGAAATCCATTTCCAGCACCTGCCCTTCCTGAATCAGCTTTCCCACCATATAATCAGAGGTACAGATCAGGTCATAATCTATGGCGCCGGCACGGTATTTGGTATACATATTTTCCGGCGTAACATATTCCTCATATTCCACCTTGATCCCCGTCTCCTCCTCAAACATTTCTAACACTTCGGGCTCCATGTATTTGCCATAATTAAGGACTGTCAGGGTATTGGGGGAATCTTTTGCACCGCATCCTGACAGTGCGCAGAACGGAAGCGCCAGGATGGCGGCAAGGGCTAAAAAGGGGAAGAATCTCTTTTTCATCAGGGGGGACTCCTTTCGTGGGATTTTTATATGCTTCTGTGTATGGACAGCGTGATTGTAATTTCAATAGCTATTTTAAGTATTCCCTGCGTAGGTTTGCGATTATTTCTATATGCTATTCTTCTTTTCGCGCGGAAGGCCCAAAATTCATAAACAGCAGCAGCACCAGCGCAATTAGGAATAAAATCGTTGACAGCGCATACATTTCCGGGCGGATGCCTTTGCGCATTTCTGTATAGATCATTGTTGATAAAGTATGGATGCCTGCGCCTTTGGTAAAATATGTCACCGAAAAATCATCCAGGGACATCGTCATGGCCATCAAAAAGCCGGAAAACACGCCCGGCCTTATCTGCGGCCAGATAATTTTATAAAAGGCGTAAAAAGGCGTCGCCCCCAGATCCAGGGCTGCCTCATAGGTAGTGCGGTTGCTCTGCTTAAGCTTGGGCAGCACGTTCAGGATTACGTATGGGATATTGAATGTAATATGCGCAATCAGCACCGTATTCAGCCCCAGCCTCGTAAAGCGCACAAACAGCAGCATCATCGAAATGCCTGTCACAATATCCGCGTTGAGCAGGGGGATGTTGGTCGCCCCCATCATTATCGCCTGGCCGCGCTTCTTCATCGCGTCAATGCCAAGCGCCGCCAGCGTCCCCAGCAAGGTGGCAATCAGGGCGGAGGCCAGGGAAACGAAAATCGTTGTCCCGAAGGCCTCCATCATCGAACTGCTGGAAAACAGGCGCTGGTACCAACGCAGGGTAAAGCCCCCCCACTGCACTTTGGACTTAGAATCGTTAAAGGAGAGGACAATGAGGACGATAATGGGCAGGTATAAAAACAAAAAGATCAGGAACAGGTACATGCGTTCCGCAGATTTTTTTAACATATGCCAGCGCTCCCTTCTTCTCCATGGGAATTCATCAGCGCCATGCTGGCGATGACAAATACCATCAGCACCAAGGACAGGCCAGAGCCCAGGTTCCAGTTATATTCCTGCATAAAGGCCTGCTCAATGACATTGCCAATCAGCAGCACCTTCCCCCCTCCCAGAAGGTCAGAAATGGCGAAGGAGGTCAGGGCAGGGACAAAGACCATAATAATCCCGCTGATAACCCCCGACATCGTAAGCGGGAGGATAATTTTAAAGAAGATCGTTACGCTGCCTGCGCCCAGATCCTTTGCCGCCTCAATGATATCTTTCTCAATACGCGTCATGGCATTGTAAATGGGAAGGATCATAAAGGGAAGGAAATCATATACCATGCAGAACACGACTGCCGAAGGGGTGTTTAAGACATCCAGGCCTGGGAGGCCGAAATACCCCAATACCGTATTGATTACTCCGTTATTAGACAGCAGCATTTTCCAGGCCAGGATGCGCAGCATAAAATTCATCCACATGGGCAGGATAAAAATAAACACCACCAGGCTGCTTTTCTTGCCCTTGATCTTGTTTAAAATCATCGCCAGGGGATACGAGAGCGCCAGGCAGATGATTGTGCAGGCCAGCGCCAGCTTCAAAGAGAGGAGCAAGGCCTTGAGGTGGACGGAAGCTGTAATAGATGTAATGTTAAACATTGTAAACTGCCCGCTGGTCGTGGTAATAGCATAATAGAGGATGACTCCCACCGGCAGCAGGACAAAACCAGCCATCCATAAAAGGTATGGCCCTGCCAGAAGCTGGCGCTTTAAATTACGCATCTGTCTCCACCGCCCTTTCATCACTGGATTCTGGCTTATTCATAATCTGTATATTAAAGGGAGCCACGCGGATGCCCACATGGGATCCCACCGGATGCATCTGGGTCGTCTGCACCATCCACTCATAGCCATTGGCCACCACGTCAATCTCCCAGTGGACGCCTTTAAAAATCAAAGACGTAACGTCCCCTTCCATCACGCCCTGCTCCGGGGCGACGAGTTCCACATCCTCCGGGCGGATAACCACATCCACCGGGCGGTTCCTGCCAAAGCCCTCATCCACGCAGGGAAACCGCACCCCCAGGATCTCCACCAAGCGGTCCTCAATCATCATGCCGTCAATAATATTGCTCTCACCAATAAAGTCCGCCACAAAGGCATTGGTCGGCTCATTATAAATATCCTCCGGCGTGCCAATCTGCTGGATATAACCTTGGTTCATAACCACAATCGTATCCGACATCGTCAGGGCTTCCTCCTGATCATGGGTCACATAGATAAAGGTAATCCCCAATTCCTCCTTGAGGCGGATCAGCTCGTACTGCATATCCTGGCGCAGCTTTAAGTCCAGTGCGCCCAGCGGCTCGTCTAGGAGCAGCACTTTCGGTTCATTCACAATCGCCCGCGCGATGGCAATCCGCTGCTGCTGGCCGCCGCTTAAGGAATCCACGCTGCGCTTCTCAAAACCGTCCAGGTTCACCAGCTTCAGTGCATATTTGATCTTATCTTCAATATAGGACTTACTCTTTTTCTTTATTTTCAGGCCAAAGGCAATATTCTCCGCGATTGACATATGGGGAAACAACGCGTATTTCTGAAAGACAGTATTCACCTGGCGCTCATTTGGCGGCAAGCTGGTAATCTCCCTGCCGTCAAAAATCACATTGCCCGCATCCGGCGTCTCGAACCCCCCAATAATCCGCAGCGTCGTCGTCTTGCCGCAGCCAGAAGGGCCTAACAGCGTCAAAAACTCATTCTCCCGAATGTACAAATTTAAATCGTCCAAGACCACCTGCCCGTCATAGGACTTTGTAATATGCTGCAAATCAATCAGCCGTTTGCTCATGGCACATCCTCCTAACCCGGTTTCCCCGGAATATTTTATCTTCAAAAACTCGGCGGCGCGGAAATCCACAGGATCACCGCTTCCCTGCCGCTGTGATTCTCAATATAGTGCTTCTTCCCCGCCTTAAAATAAAAAGATTCCCCCGCTTTCACCACATAGGAGGAAGTGCCGTAAAAAAGGCGCACCGCCCCCTTCAGCACATAGCCAAATTCCTCTGTCTCATGGGGCAAGTAAGTTTCCGATTTCCCATGGGGCGCAAGCGTCATCCGCACTGGCTCCATTATATTTTTCTGGGCATTGGGAATGACCCACTCCACTTTATGGCGCAGATCCTCGTTTTCTTTCTCAAAATAATCTTCCTGCCGAAACACAATCTGCTCTGGCTCCTGATCCGTAAAAAACTCCGCCGGGGTCGTGCCCAGGCACTGGATAATATCCAAAAGCGTGCTTACGGAAGGAGAGGTAAGGTTGCGCTCCAACTGAGAGATAAATCCCTTGGAGAGCTCGCTGCGGTCCGCCAGTTCCTGCTGTGTCAGCCCATACTGAATACGCAGCTCCTTCATTCGATGTCCGATATCCATAGATGCCATCCTTTCTTTGGAGGTAACGAAGGCATGCCCGTTACCGTTTGGGGAACACATTCGGCAGGCTGTGTTCTCCCACGAAATATCCTGGCAGGCAGATGCCGCCTCGCCTGACGGGATAAAAGCAATATTAATTTTTTCGTTTAATAATTCTAAACACAAATTCTATTATAACGGGAAAAATGGAAATGTCAATAGGGAAATCTGGAACTTACTAATTTAAGAAGAAAGAGGTTGGCGTACAGGAATTTATCATTGACGGCAAAGTTGTTATTGAAGCCACCGTATAAGAAAATGGAACATTGTGCATAGATTGATACCGCCTTTTTGAGTATAATAGATATATGGCAAATATTTTTCCAGTTTCTTGGGATAGGTACAAATCTTTCTAAGAGAGTTCGTTTCAAAACAGACTATAAGGATGCGATTTGGGAGAATTATATCATTATTTATAAGAATTGATAGAACAGTTTATGGTGGAAATTTCGTAAATATTGAAGCAGTGCCTGGCTGGTTAAGCCAGTTTATGCTTAATCAGCCAGATGTATTTTTTTAAATCCTAAAGGATGCCTTTATGCCATACTTCTGGGCTGGACTAGAGTAGCTTTTGGTAGCCTATAGCATGTACCTCATATCCTGCCTCAGTAAAGATTCTTTTTGAAGCCTGGTTCCCAGGCTTTACCTGCGCCTTTATCACAGCCTTGCCAGACATTTCTGCCCATCGGCGCACTTCCTGTTCCGCTAAGGAAATAAGTTCCTTCCCATACCCGTGCCCTCTATATTCAGACGCAATGCTATAGCTGATTTCTGCCCCTTGCGCATCATATTCCAGGCGCAGGGAGCCCACTTCCAAAGACCCGTCACACAGAATATACATCTGTGTGCTTTCCTCCTCCAGCTTCTTTTCATACCACTCCTGATGCTCTTCGTAAGAGATTGGTTCCATAGAAAAAGAGTTTTTCCGCACTTCTTTGTCATTTGCCCAGAGAAAGAGCTGTTCCATATCCTCCCATTTTGCCTCCCGCAAAAAGCAATGGCGTCCCTCCCCCATAACCGCGGCCCTTCCTCCCTGCAACACATGTCCACTGCTTTCGGGAGACTCCCTGTCTTCCGCCTTTTCCTTCATAAGCCGGTATTTTAATTCTGCAAGGCGCCAATCCTGCTCACTGTCAATATCCTGCACCTCCATTTCCGGCACAATCATTGCCCGGGTATGCGCTGTCACAAGCTGCCTGCTCTCCAAAAACCGCCTTACCTGGAAACAATAAAACTGCCCGCAGTCATGGTACATTGGCTGGATATCCTGCGACCGCCTGGAGGCATATTCTGGGAAAGCATACTTAGCCTCTCCTGCTTCCAGCAAAAATCCGCGCATGGGCGGGAAGGAAAAAGCTGTTACCGGAAGTACAGAGTCTGCGCCACTTTCCTCCAGGCATTTCATGGCTTGCTTTAATTTTGCTGCTGTAACAAAAGGCGCTGTCGGGTAAATACAGCAGGCAAATTGAAATTCCCTTCCTACTGCCCGGTATTGCGTTAATACTTCCATAAGCACATCTGCGGTCGTGGCATAGTCATCCGCCGTTTTTGGCGAACGTAAGAAGGGAACTTCCGCGCCATACTGCGCTGCAATCCCCGCTATTTCCGTATCCTCCGTAGACACCATGACCTCATCAAAAACACCAGATGACAATGCTGCTTCTATGGAGTATGTAAGGATTGGCCTTCCGCAGAAATCCCGGATATTTTTCCTGGGGATGCGCTTGCTCCCGCCGCGGGCGGTGATGATTGCGATTGATGTTTCCGTTGATATTTCCATTATATCCGCCTTTCTTGATATATGCCTGCTCAAAGCCGCATGATTCCTATAAACATTCTCCATCACGTTCCATAATCGTATCCACGATCTGCTGCAGGATCAAATTATGTATCGACTCCACGATCCCATAGCGGCAAGACGGCACATAGACATTGTAGCATCCCATGCGGCTTATCTTGTTTTCCCTTTCAAATCCAGAAAAAGTGACCACCTTCATATGCTTGCGCTTTGCCGACTGGATTGCATTTACGATATTCTGGGAGTTGCCGGAACTGCTGATTGCCACCAGCAAATCCCCCTCGCTGCCTAAGAACTCCAAAGGGCGGGAAAAGATAAATTCATACCCATAGTCATTTCCCATACAGGTGGTGACAGAATTATCGTATAGGCTGTACGTCTTCATCCCGCCATTTTTCATAAAGTCTGCCGTCATATGGCTGGCAATCGCCGCGCTCCCGCCATTCCCTATAAAAAACACTTGCCTTCCCAGACTTTTGATTTCCGAGAACATCCCTACCATTTCCTGCATTGCTTCCCCATACCCTTTATAGGGGGTTCCACTCGAATCGCATATTTGGGTAGATTCCAGGCATTGCATCAGATTCTGTATGTATTCCATATACATCCT
>Ga0137306_102927_pt1 | contig 13452 bp, 8 predicted proteins | sample Inofroosms_March_FD_97187 | JGI IMG/M metagenome (GOLD analysis project Ga0137306, IMG submission 97187) | Mouse cecal microbial communities from Vienna, Austria - N-Acetylneuraminic and N-Acetylglucosamine D2O microcosms_March | ecosystem: Host-associated > Mammals > Digestive system > Large...
TGGGCGTGCTTTTCGAGGTGGATGTAACGGTAAGCTTCACTTTTCCTTTACGATAAAGAGAAACGGATGTTTTGCTTAACTTGACCGAGGGCTGTCTGACTGTGACCTTGCAGTTGACCGTAGTCTTGTCTGCCGTTGCAGTAATCGTTGTAGTGCCCGGTTTTTTTGCAAAAACCTTCCCATTTTCGTCTACCGTTGCAATGCTCTTTTTGCTGGATTTCCAAGTAACCGGATGTCCGGTCGAGACCGTTGCCTGAAGGACTGCGCTATAACCGTTTTCCAGAGAAAGGCTTTTTTTGTTTAGTGTTATGGTGGTTTTTCGAACTGTGATTTTACAGCTTGCTTCGCCATTTTTGATTTTGGCGGTAATTTTTGCCGTTCCCGCTTTTTTGGCAGTTATCTTTCCGTAGGTATTTACGGAGGCAACGGAAGAATTGCTGGAAGAAAAGCTGGGTTTCTTTCCGTTGGAGGTGACTGCCGGCAGATAGAATTCGTCGCCAATCTTCATGGTTACATTATAGGAACCGAGAATGACAAATTCATATCCTGATGCGGCGTGTGCTGTTGTTAGATTACAATTGAAAATAAAAAGCATGGAAACCATGCAGAAAACAGCTAATGCTGTTTGTGAGAATTTATTTTTTAGTGACATAGATTTCCTCCATTTCAGCTGGGGGATGCCACGGCAAATCAGGCAGTCATGCAAAAGTAATATTTTTGTATGACCTTTCTTTACGATAGCATATAAAAATATGATTGTAAATCGAACAAATTATAAACTTTTGGGAAACTAGCTCTTGCAAAATGAGAAAATGGGTTTTTGAAATATTTCGCAAGGAGAAAAGAATAGAAACTATCAAGGTATATAGAATGCCGGAAATAAGAATAATATATGATGAAAAACAAAAGAGTATGGAACTGTCAGAATGTGAACTATAACAGAATTTTTTGTAGAAAAACAGACTTAATTGTGCAGGTTGTGAAAATATGGAAGAACTGTCGGATTTGGTTGCGATTTGCCGAAAAAAATGTGTATAATAAGTTTATGAAGGCGATAAATGCAGTGCCGGAAGATGACGAACATGTAACGGTGAAAGCTAAGACTGAGCTGTAATACGAACATAGAAAAGAGGACGAGAGCATGGGTGGATTTTTTGGAGTCGTATCACAACAGGATTGTGTATTTGATTTATTTTTTGGAGTGGATTACCATTCCCATTTAGGAACCAGACGCGGAGGAATGGCGGTATATGGAGAGGACGGATTTAACAGGTCGATACACAATATAGAGAATGCTCCATTTCGGACGAAATTTGACAAGGATATACATGAAATGCATGGAAATATCGGAATCGGGTGTATTTCTGATTATGAGCCGCAGCCATTGATTATCCGGTCGCATCATGGAACATATGCGATAACGACTGTCGGGAAAATCAATAATACGGATAAATTGATACAAGGGCTGTTCGACACCGGACATGCTCATTTTCTGGAAATGAGCGGAGGGGAAATCAATGCGACAGAGCTGGTTGCGGCGTTGATTAACCAGAAAGAGAATTTGATTGAGGGAATCCAATACGTCTTGGACAGCATTGACGGTTCCCTGTCATTATTGTTAATAAATCAGGCGGGCTTGTATGCAGCGAGAGACAAATACGGCAGAACGCCGGTCGTAATAGGGAAAAAGAAAGATGCGTTCTGTGCATCCTTTGAGAATTTCGCATATAAAAATCTGGGTTATTCCGACTATAAAGAGTTAGGACCGGGAGAGATCGTTGTCCTGACCGACAGAAATTGTGTTTCTCTGGTAAATCCAAACGAAGAAATGAAAATCTGTACCTTTCTCTGGGTGTATTACGGTTATCCTGCAAGCTCCTATGAGGGGTTAAGCGTAGAGCAGATGCGGTATAATTGCGGTGCAAAGATGGCGCAGAGAGATAATGTAACCCCCGATATCGTCGCAGGAGTGCCGGATTCGGGAACGGCGCATGCGGTAGGTTATGCCAATGAATCTGGAATTCCGTTTTCCAGGCCATTCATCAAGTATACGCCGACCTGGCCGCGTTCCTTTATGCCGGTTATACAAAGTAAGCGGAACCTGATTGCCAAAATGAAGCTTTTAGCTGTAGATGAGCTGATTAAGGATAAGAGCCTGTTATTAATTGACGATTCCATTGTGAGAGGAACCCAGCTTCGTGAGACAACGGAATTTTTGTATCAGAGCGGAGCAAAAGAAGTGCATATCCGTCCGGCGTGTCCGCCGCTTTTATATGGCTGTAAGTATTTGAATTTTTCACGTTCTTCTTCCGAAATGGACTTGATTACCCGCCGCGTGATCGCCCGTCTGGAAAACGGAAATGTGACGGATGAGATTTTAGAAGAATATGCAGATCCTGAGTCAGAGAAATATGAGCAGATGGTAGAGGAGATTCGGAAAGAGCTGAATTTTACATCCTTAAGATTCAACCGGTTGGACGATATGTTAGAGGCGACAGGGCTGGATAAGTGCAAACTCTGCACATACTGCTGGGATGGAAGAAAATAATATCTGGAAGCGGAAGTTAAATACCCCGCAGAAATAAAAAAAACGTACCAAAATAAAATACCACTACCATTTTTTGTAAAAAAATGACACCGTTTTAAAAATAGCGCTCTTAATAAATGGAAAAAGTGAATTTAAAATAAGCGTTGGTTATTAAAAATTCAATCTATTAGGAGGTATTATTTTATGTGCAAAAAAGGGGTTTTTGCATGGGGAAAGCGCGGAGTATCATTTTTACTTGCCGCTGCAATGACAATTGGGGCATTGCCGGTAACGGGGGTTACGGCAAAAGCGGCAGACAACGATCCGTATGTGGTTTCACAGGGACGCATGATATATGCAAGTTCCACTCGTTCAAACAGTGATTCCAATCTGGCAGCGGATGGCGACGAGAGCACGAGATGGGAAAGCGGATGGTCGAATGACGAGGAATGGCTCTATGTGGATCTGGGAAAGGTGACGGAGATTACAAGCGTACGTCTTATGTGGGAAGGGGCGTATGCAACGAGCTATCAGCTTCAGTTTTCGGATGATGAAGAGAATTGGGAGACAAAATACCGTACATCCGACTGCAAGGGCGGAACCGAGGAGCTGAAGATTTCCGGAAATGCGAGATTTGTAAGAATATGGATGGATAAAAAAGCACTGCCTGCTTACGGATATTCTTTATATGAATTTCAGGTGCTTGGAAGAAACGGTCTGACCGAAAGACCGGTAGATTACGGCGAGAATCTGGCAAAGGGTAAAACCGCAACAGCTTCATCCTTAAGAGACGTCTGGTGGATGTATGATGACAACGGCGTCATTGATCAGACAAATGTATTAGCGAAAAACGCTGTGGACGGTAAGGGCAATACCTATTGGACCTCCGGCGAAGCAGACGATCAGTGGCTTTGCGTGGATTTGGGCAAGAGCTATACCGTCGGAAGAGTAGTCATTGACTGGTCATCGGATGCAGGTAAGATTTATGATATTCAGGTTTCTGAGGACGGAAATAACTGGACGACTGCATACAGACAGTTAAAGGGACATGCCCATGAGAAAGCCAATGTGCAGATGCACGTAAATGCGAGATATGTGCGGGTGTTTGGATATACCAGAGTAGAAAACGGAAGCGGTTTTTCTATTTGTGAGCTGGAAATATATCCTTACAAGAACGGAGATCCAATGGTTACGCATCCCATTCAGGATTTACCTGAAATGCAGGTGGTAAATGCCAAGAGCGGAAAAGGCTCTTATGTGACAAGTGCGATGTATCTGGAAAAGGCGAAGCTGCCGACGTATCTGAAGGAAGGCTTAAAGGCTCCGATTGATTCTAACGACTGGTGGCAGTCGGCAATTATCAATAAATTCGGAAATCTGATGAGTGTTCTGCCGTTAAAGGCAAAATATTCTGCGAAAGGGCTCTCCCTTTTGACAGCAACCGAAGGATGGCTTCCGGAAATGGGCGAAACGGATGTAAATATTTCCGTTCAGTCGGAAACAGTTCCGGATTTGTGTGTGATGCCGGAGAATCTGGATCCTGCAACGGCTTATGATCAGGTGTCCGGTTATAGCGATTATGCGGTGGATATCGAGCTGTGCGATAAAAACGGAACGGCTATGACAACAACCTTTGTGAAAGGTTCCCCGTATGTATTTGCAGAGTTTGGAGACAGAATGTCCGCATTTTTGTCTGGAGATTCCATAAAGAGTATCTTTGATGATAATGGAAATACATTACTTGAGAATACAGCGTCGCTTGTTACCGATCATATCGGAATTGAAGTAGTCGATACGGATAATAGAGATAAGACAGAGACATCTGCAAATTATTATTGTATTTCTGTTCCAGAGGGAACCACATTCAAGAAGACGGGAAGTTATATCAAGGTGACCTTCCCGGCTGCAGACGGATATATGTCAATTGGTTCCATGACAAAGAAGAGTGAATTACATACATTTTATCAGCATGGATACGCTTTTGTAGAGGATACAAGCGTAACCTACCGGTATGATGAGGACACCGCTAATATGAGTGCGGATTATCAGGTGACAACTTCGGTAAAAAGAAACGGATTTTCTGCAGAGACCATACAGTGTATGCTGCCGCATCAGTGGAAAAAATCTGCGGATGATGAGGGAAGCATTGGCACGTATACATCTGTCAGAGGTGATTTAAAAGCAGTTATTAAGAACCGGTTCACAACATCAGAGATTTTTGAGGGATTGCTTCCGACATTCGCAATGCCGGACAATGAAGAATTTAACAGTGAGAAATTGGTGGCTTATCTGTGTCAGTTAGAGGATGCGACGAAGGATTTAAGGCCGGCAGGCGACGCATACTGGGAAGGTAAGAATTTGCATCCGCTCGGAATGGGCGTTTTGATGGCGGATCAGCTTGGGGAAACTGAGCTGCGGGATACTTTTTTAGCCAGAATCAAAACGATTTTAACGAACTGGTTCCACTATGACGGAGCGGATGACGTCAGCTACTTCATTTATGATAAACAGTGGGGAACTTTATATTATTTACAAAGTGAATTCGGTGCAAATACGGCAATCTGTGACCACCACTTCACCTATGGGTATTTCATGTTTGCCGCTACAGTATTGGCAACTTATGATGATGAATTCTATCATGACTATAAAGAAATGATTGAAATGATGATTCGTGATTATGCGAATCCATCCGACTCGGACAGCGAATACTGCCGTTTCAGAAGTTATGATTTATACGAAGGCCATTCCTGGGCAGGCGGATATGCAGACAATGATTCCGGAAATAATCAGGAATCTGCGAGTGAATCGTTATTTAGCTGGGTGACTTTGTATCTCTGGGGCGTATTGACCGGAGAGGATACCTATCGCGATGCAGGTATTTTGGGTTTTACGAATGAGATGGATACTGTCAAACAGTATTGGTTCGACTATGATTTAGACAACTGGGTAGAAGAGTGGCCTTATGAAGTAGTAGGTCAGGTGTACGGCGGTATCAACTTCTATGGTACATTCTTTGGAGGACAGCCGTTGTATGTATACGGAATCCAGTGGCTGCCGATTTCTGAGTATTTAACATACTATGGAATGGATCAGCAGAGATGTGCAGACATTTACAGCGGTCTGTTAAAGGATACGGAAATTGCGATGAATAAAGCAGTACTTGCGGCACAAAAAGAAGGAAAATCAGAGGCTGAAATTCAGTCCATGTTAGACACCTATCCGCAGGCGGATACGGGATGGCAGCATATTACATGGCCATTCTTATCACAGACAAATCCTTCGCTTGCATTGGAGAAATTCAATGAGTATGCGGCAAATGTACAAAAGACCGATACGGCAAATACTTATTGGTTCATCAACAGCATGATGAAGCTGGGATATAAGACTGACAAAATCTGGGCAACCGGAGATGTAGCGGCAAGTGTATACTACAACCCGAATACAAATCAATATACGGCAAATGTCTGGAATCCGACCAACGAGGCAAAGGTAGTCAGCTTCCGGACAAATGACGGCGTTGTAGGGACGGCAACGGTCGGCGCGAAGGCGTTGGTAGATTTTGAAGTATATACCGACAGAAGCTTTACGATTACGCAGGCTTCTACACCGGTGATTTCCGTATCTTCCGGAAAATATGAGGATACGCAGTATGTAGAGATTGAGACGGATATGCAGGATGCGGTGATTTATTACACCACAGACGGATCCATGCCGACAAGATCTTCCAAGGTATATGACGGAGTATTTGCGGTTTCCAGTACGGCTACAGTGAAGGCGATTGCAGTAAAAGAGGGATGTATTGATTCCCCGATGGCATCCAGTACAATTGAAATAAGCGGCGCTGAGATTTCGGGTTCCGAGAACCTTGCATCCGGCAAAACGGTAGAAACCTCGTCTAACGAAAATGAGGGCGTGGACGGAAGCAAGATGGTAGACGGCGATGCTGCGACAAGATGGGCTTCCGGATTCTCGGATGATGAATGGTTTATCTTGGATTTGGGAGAGACTTACACAATTAACAAAGTAACACTGGACTGGGAGGCTTCTTATGCGGAGGCATATCAGTTACAGGTATCTGAGGATAAAGAACAGTGGAGCGCGGTATACGAAACGAAAAACGCAAAGGGTGGAAATGAGGAGCTTGTGATTGACGTAGTATCCTGCCGCTATGTGAAATTTGTAGGAAGCAAGCGTGCGCTGCCATATGGATATTCGCTCTGGGAAATCGGCGTATATGAGGCTGCAAAGGCAGAGAAACCGGAGTTTAGCCTTCCGGCAGGAAACTATACGGGAGAGCAGCAGCTTACGATAAAGAGTAATACGGCCGGAGTGGAAATCCGCTATACAACGGACGGTTCTACACCGGATGAAAGTTCTAAGCTCTATGTGCCGACTGTAAAAATTGCAGAGACTACGACAATTAAGGCAATCGCTTATAAGAAGGGCATGATTGCATCCGATGTTGCGGAAGCGGTTTATGTGATTGACGGAAGCGGTGAGAATCCAAATCCGGATGACGGGGAATTTTCCGATATCAATCTGGCAAAGGGCAAGGAAACAGCTCAGTCAGGAAGCGAAGCCGATGTGATGAATGCGAAATACGCAGTGGATGGCGATGAGGGAACCCGTTGGTCTTCTGATTTTGCGGATGATGCATGGATGAGTGTGGATTTAGGCAAGGATTACGAGATTGGAAAGGTTGTCCTGAAATGGGAAGATGCCTTTGCCGAAGCATATGATATTTTAGTTTCTGCGGATGGTAAAAACTGGGATAAGGTTTATACTACGGAAAATGGTGCAGGCGGAAAAGAAACGATTACTTTCCCGGTATGTAAAGCGAGATATGTGAAGCTGCAAGGCATCAAACGTGCAATGCCGTATGGTTATTCTCTCTGGGAAATGGAAGTATACGGAATAAACATCTCAGAGGAAGAAGAAAGAATCTATGGCGAGCTTGCCGCAGGCAAGACGGCAACGGCATCCGGCTCGGAAGCAGATGCGATGGATGTGCGGTATGCAATTGATGGCGATGCAGGAACCCGTTGGGCGTCTGACTACGCAGATGATGCGTGGATGATGGTTGATCTGGGTAAGAGCTATCAGATTGACAAGGTTGTTATCAACTGGGAGGCGGCATATGGAAAAGCATATCAGATTCTGGTGTCGGAAGACGGAGAGAACTGGACATCGGCATATGAAACAAGCAATGGCGCAGGCGGGGAGGAAACAGTTACCTTCCCGGCATGCAATGCGAGATATGTGAAGTTACAGGGCGTGGAGCGTGCATTGCCTTACGGATATTCTGTTTGGGAGTTTGCGGTTTACGGAAAGTAAAAGAAAAGTTATGAGGCAACGGGGCTATCGGAATGATAGCCTCGTTTTTCAGTATTTTTGGGCAAAAAGTTTTAGGGAGGATGCCGGGATTGAAATAATGAATGCTTTTTAGAGTACTATTTTGTATAATGTAGGAATGGGAATGTTTAGAAAGAAGGTGACATTTTGAAAGAGCAAGGTTTTTTTTCGTTTCCTTTGATGCCCAACTTGAAGGCTATTGCGGAACAAAATAATACTGCCTTGGAGAGTGTGTTTGCGGGGAAGATAAGAGGACATTTTTTAATAGATATAAAAAATCAGGTTCTGGAAGCATTAGGTTTGAATAATTTTATAAAATACTATGATTTTCGTTGGTCGGATGTGAGAATGATTACTGGAATAGGAGAAGCACCGGAGTATGATATTTGTAGGATGATAGTGGGAATACATAAAGCATATTCAATTTTTCTCTCGGATGATGAAATACGAAGGAATGAAAGAAGCAAAAGATATAAACGACAGCTTATTTCTGAGACTATAGAGAAAATCAAGATTCGTTTCTATGGAAGTGTATATTTTAGGAAAAAGACGTTGATTCAAGGGGAAGAATTTCTATATTACCCTTTACCATATGAACTTTTTGTAATGTCAACTAAAATGAGTGAAATACTGATGGACGACCATATCCACAACTGCTATCAGCTTTATTATGGTGTAATATATAATAGCATTTCAGCGTTATCGCTTTTAGAGGATAATTTGCTTGGCACTGCGTATCCTTTGTGTCGGGGAGCGATTGAAATGTATTTCAAGCTTCTGATATTGGAATCACAGGCGGAACTTTATAACTGGTATGAAAAATTTAGAATGTTTGAGGTTGAATATTCTTGTAGCCAGACATATCCGAAAGAATTTAATGCATTTTATGAAAAACGTATTTATCAGATTTCAAAAGCCAAGGCGGATTATCTTCATTTTGGCTGGGTAGACTTTTTGAAAGGATATCATAATGTAGTAAAGAAATCTCCATACTCTGTTTATGGTATTATCACTTTTCTTAAAAATAAAAATGGGGATAAAATTTTTGAATTAGAGTGTCTTGAGAGCTTTTATAAGTCATGTCATGCGTATACTCATGGTAGTATACAGATAGCAAAATATCCGGTATTGCATTATTTTGAAATTTCGATAATGTTTTATTTTATTATTCGGGAAACATTTTTATTGCTGTGTGGGGAAAAGCAGATAGAAGCTATGGTAGATGGACATGATATTATTTCAATGGTAGATAGGGATTTTAATGTCTTGCATAATCAGTACAAAATTCGTTCAACCGAAAGGTTTGAAAGGTATTATAATTCTGGTTCATCAGGAAATTGAATAGACTGGTGAATAAAAAAGGATTCAATAGATTTAGCATGCTGAAAGGAGATGGTGATTGTGTACAGGCAGGGATGAAATAGTATTTAACAGAGAACTATATTCTTAATAAGGAATTGGAGGAGGTTGAGACATTATGAGTAAAAAGTTATCAGAAATGTCTCTTGAGGAATTATGGCAGTTGTTTCCCATTTTCCTTACGGAGCATCAAGCGTGTTGGAAAGAGTGGTACGAAGAGGAAGCTGCATCACTTCGGGCAGTTTTGCCGTTAGACAAGGTGAAGCGAATCAGCCATATCGGAAGTACCGCTGTGGAGACAATATGGGCGAAGCCAATCGTAGATATTCTAGTAGAGATATCTATGGATTGTGATATCCAGAGCACGAAAGAACTATTATGCAGTAATGGCTGGATTTGTATGAGTCAGAATGGCAATAGGATATCTTTCAATAAAGGCTATACCGAACATGGTTTTGCCAAGCAGGTATATCATTTGCATTTGAGATATGAAGGCGATAACAGCGAGTTATATTTTAGGGATTATCTTATTGCTTATCCTGAAGCGGCGAAAGCCTATGAAAAGTTAAAACTGGATTTATGGAAAGAGTTTGAACATAATCGGGATGGTTATACGGAGGCAAAAACAGGTTTTGTTTCTGAATATACGAGGCAGGCAAAGCAGAAATATGGAGCCAGATATGATGTTCTGGAAAAAAGGGAGTTCCCATTTTGGAAAAAACATGATATCATAGATACATGACAAGGCAACAATAATGAAAAGGAAGTGATTTGCCCGATTATCGTACTATCGGTTACCGGACGGAAAATAGACGGAAAGAGCAGAAAATCAGAAGTGAATAGAAAATAATAGACTGTGGCGCAGTTTTTATTTTGATGTCATGAATGATTTTTGCTCTGTATATAGTTTGAGGTTTGGCTGCAGAGTAATATCTGCAGCATTTTTTGTGCCTTGTCAAAACAAGAGGAGAGTTTAGGAGTAAAACTTTCAAATCTACTTAAATGGCGTGAAACTTATGCCAGAAGGAGGAAAGAATGATAACGATTAAGACAATAAAGAATCCAGATGAAAAAACGAGAGTTACCTTAGAAGTGATGAATGCGTTGCCGGAGTGGTTTTCCCCGCCGGAGGATATCAGCAATAAGTCAATCATTCATAGGGAATATCCGTTTATTGCGGCTTATGATGGAGATAGGGCAGTCGGATTTGCGGCAATAAAAATTCATAATCCATATACGGCAGATGTCTATAACTTTGGCGTACTGAAAGAATATCATAGAATGGGAATTGGACATCAAATGATGAAAACTTGTTTTCAGTATTGCGAAGAAAACAACTATAGATTTTTAACGGTTAAGACGTTGGATGAGTCGGCAGATTATGAACCTTACAATGGTACGAGGGAATTTTATAAGAGAGAGGGGTTTTATCCGTTGGAAGTTTTTACAACATTTTGGGATGAAGATAATCCATGTCTGTTCATGGCAAAAGTGGTAAGCGAGGTGAAGGAAAATGATTATTAGCGCGAGCAGACGCACAGATATACCGAATTACTATTCCGATTGGTTCTGCTATCGTATCAAGGAAGGATTCTTATATGTGCGCAATCCAATGAATTTTCATCAGATCAGCAGAATCAATTTATCGCCAGAGGTCGTTGACTGTATCGTTTTCTGGACGAAAAACCCGGAGCCGATGATGGAGAGGCTGGAGGAATTAAAAGATTATCGCTACTATTTTCAATTTACGCTGACCGGTTATGGGAGGGATATTGAGCCAAATGTCCCGCATAAAAAGGAAAAAATGATTCCGACATTTAAACAGCTGTCGGATAAGCTTGGGGACAAACGGGTAATTTGGAGATATGATCCGATTATTTTTACAAATACCTATACAAGGGAATACCATGTAAAAGCATTTAAACAGATTGCAGAGGCTTTAAACGGGTATACCAGAAAATGTGTCATCAGTTTTGTGGATGCATATGCAAAAAACCGGAGAAATATGAATGCATTGCATGCCTATGAACTGAAAGAAGAAGAGTTAAAAAGTTTTGCGAAGCAATTAAGTGAAATTGCACATGACAATGGTATGGAAATAGCTGCCTGCGCTGAGTATATGAATTTATCTGATTGCGGAATTGTCCGTAACTGCTGCATTGATAAGAATTTGATTGAGGAAATCATTGGCTATAAGATAAAAGCCGGCAAAGACAAAAATCAGAGAGAAGAGTGCGGCTGTATCGAGAGCGTGGAAATCGGAAGCTATGATACATGCCGGAATGGGTGCAAATATTGTTATGCCAATTGTGGACAGGAATTTGTACATAGAAATTGTCTGCAATACGATGCGAATTCTCCGCTGCTGTGCGGAGGGGTGTTGGAAGGAGATCGTGTGACGGAGCGTAAGGTCCGGTCATTGAGGGAAGGACAATTGACGTTGTAATGTACGCATTAGGCGAGGGATGAAGATGGACAGGCAATGCAGGAATTGCTATATATTGTGACAACGCCCAAAATCGCTGCATCCCAGTAAGTATAAGGGATGCAGCGGTTTTCTTTTGTTGGGTTATCTGTTGCATTTCATACTCTTCAGACGGAATACCTAACGTGTTCGTTCAACTTTTTTGCCCAAAACATTGACATGAATCCAATAATCAATATACAATAAAGATGTGAAAACAAAGAATGTATAAAATAATAACGAAGAAGCGGGCGTAAGCACTCTCTTGGGCAGGTTCATCAAAGAATTCATTGAATCTGTTGACCTCAAGGTAACTATTCCATATCTGAAATATATATAAGAGGAGGACGGCGGATGAAAAATATTAGAATAGCAACAGCGGCGGTATTTATTATGATGGCGTTATTTGTTCCATCAATGACTGCTTCAGCGGCGAGCTGCGGAGAAACGGTGAGCCAGAATACAACGGCGGATCTGCAGGCAGTCGACTACGAAAACAATGAAACAATAGGGCGGTTGCTGGCGCCATCCCGGTATTCTATGGTAGATAAGCTGAACAAAAAAATAGAGATTGCTAAGCGTGAGGGGAAGAGCCCTGCGGATATCAGTGATGAACAGGCTGTGAGGGAACTGAATCAGGATAATGTAAAGGTGATGTCTTTTGAAGAGGCATTTGCAGAGGTGCAGGCGGAAATTGGAGAGATCATCCAGAGAGTGGTTGACAGTACGGATGGCGCAGAAAGTAAAGGGGCAGCCTTTTTTACGAATAAGATACTGCAGAATAAAGAAAAACTGCTTCTGGGGCTTGCCTATCTTGAACGGCTGTATGACTTTGATATGGGAGAACATAATATTAAGGATGAACTCCTTTATGAGTCGAAACCGTATATGTACGGGGAGATAGAAAATGTTTTGGACTGGCTGATCTATATCGGAGGTATTGGGGGCGATAAATTAAAGATTTCTAATAATACGAATGTATTTGGATATGGAAAGATGTTTTGGCCGGTTACGGACTCTCCGACATTAGAGGCTTTTCTGGAAGAGAACAGACAGAAGTGGATACCAAATACATCGATGGACGAGTGGTTTCTGCAGGAGAGCCGTGCGTATATACTGGAGAAATCGTCCGCTTGGGACAGCAAGGATACCGGGCTATACAGAAGGCTGTATGATGACGGGACTTACCGTGCCCATATTTTGCCGCTGCTTACGGTGTCAGAAGACAGCGTTTACGTGATTGCCAACTCTGCTACGATCACATATGGAATCGTGGATTGTTATATAGACAGGAATTTAAGAGAATCGGATCCGGTACGTTATGCACAATTGCGTGAAAAATTCCGACAGCAGTTGGAACAGGCTGCAAAACAGCAGTGTGATTTTATTGATTTTTGGTATCGTATTGCAAAACCGGAAAAGAATGGGCAGCTCTCCTCTAACCGTATCGTTTTAGACAGCCTGCGGATCGATCCCGATACAACGATACAATGGTCGGATAAATTTGGAGAGAATGCCGCCCTTGGTGTTAAGGAATTTTTTGCTCCGCTGAACTTGTATGGTACATATATGTTTGCAGACGGCGTGGCGGAAGGTACGGGTATCCGTTATTATGCATCAAAGGCATTAACGGAACGGGGATTCGCAACGTATGCTCATGAGCTGACGCATTTGCTTGTTTCTGAGGTAATGCTGAATGGGTATGGTTCCCGGGACGGCATGCTGGCGGAAGTTTATACAAGGGGGATGT
>Ga0137306_102929_pt1 | contig 13437 bp, 7 predicted proteins | sample Inofroosms_March_FD_97187 | JGI IMG/M metagenome (GOLD analysis project Ga0137306, IMG submission 97187) | Mouse cecal microbial communities from Vienna, Austria - N-Acetylneuraminic and N-Acetylglucosamine D2O microcosms_March | ecosystem: Host-associated > Mammals > Digestive system > Large...
GCCCGGTTCGGGCGGCGGCGGTATGTCCGGCTTTACGGATATCCTCAACGCGTTTTTTAAATCCGTATCCAAAAACGACCTTAACGAGGAGTTTGCTAAGTATATAGAGGATATGCCCGAGGATTATTATTCCGCCCGCAGCGCCTATTACGGCGTGCGCTACAACATAGTTGCAAAAACTCACGACTCCGAGGGCAACACCGTCTATAAGGACGTTTCGCAGCAGCCCGAGGTTTCCAACGTTATGACTATCGCCACAAGCATTCTCGGCGAAAGCGGCGTTCAGCCTCAGTACTGGCAGGTTATGGTAGGCGACGAGAATAATATGCTTAAATCCTACGACCTCATAGGTAAAAACAGCCGCTATCCCAACAATAAAAACGAAATTCTGCTCTGTATAGGCGAAAATAACGAGATTGATAAGGGCTTGCTCGAGAGCTTTGGAATTGCTACCTCCGTAGTCAACGGGGACGGTTCGGTTACTAATCTTACGCCCGAACAGATTAACGCCGATTTCTTTATCGGCAAATCCTTTAAGCTCATAGACAATAACGGTTATTACGAGAATTTTAATAACGGACTTTTCGCAAAGCCCGATACAGAGGACCAGATTGTTTTGCAGGATATGTACGACGAGGCGCAGAATGAGCTTACCATTGTGGGCGTTATCCGTCCCAAGGAGGGGGCGAGGTCTTCTTATGTGTCCAATTCGCTTTGCTATACTCCCGAGCTTGCAAAATACGTGCTGGACAGCGCGTATAATAGCGATATCGCCGTTGCTCAACGCGAGCTTATCGCTAATCCCAAGCCTAATTCTAAATATAATACCGTGTTCCGCGAGAGCCTCCGCGACGACGACCTCGCTTCCGGTTCGTCAATAATCGCCGTGCTCGACAAAAAGCTCGCCTATACCTCGTTTCTCAAGTCGATTGGCGCGACAAAGGCACCAACTTATATCAATCTCTATCCCGCTACCTATGAGCAGAAGCTGAATATAGGTAAATATATCTCCGATTGGAATACAAAGTATAAGGGAAATATAGGTTATTTCGACGTGTCAGAAATGTTTATCTATAACCTCACTATGATTATAGACCTCGTGTCGCTTATGCTTGTCGCCGTCGCTTCCATCGCGCTTGTGGTGTCTACCGTTATGATTGGCGTTATCACATCTAACTCCGTTATCGAGCGCACAAGGGAAATTGGTATTCTGCGCTCCCTCGGCGCGCGTAAGCGGGATATCCGTAACGTGTTTATCGCAGAAACCTCGCTGATTGGACTTGCCGGCGGACTTATAGGAATCGTGCTGACTTATATACTCTGTCCGATTATAAGCGTGATTATAGGCGCGCTGTCCGGCGTTGAAAATCTGTTGCATTTCCATCCTCTGCACGCGCTGCTGCTTGTGGTGCTTAGCTTCGTGCTGACGGTAATTTCAGGTATTCTGCCCGCTATAGGAGCGTCGCGAAAGAACGTGGTAGACGCGCTGAGAGTGGATTAAAAAGTTAAGCCAAATAATTAAATAATACAAGAGAGTAAACAAAATGATTGATATTGTTGAAAGAATAAACGAACTTATTGATAAAAGAGGCTGGACGTCCTACGAATTGGCTAAGCAGACGGGAATTTCGGCAAACAGCATTTATGGTTGGAATAACGGCGCAGTTCCCTCCCTGTCAAACGTAATCAGAGTGTGCGAGGCATTGGATATTACAGTCGAACAGTTTTTTTGTAACAATGAGGACAGCAGACTTACCGAAAGCGAAAACAGGATTTTGCAGGAATGGATGCTTCTGTCCGATTTGGAAAAGAGCGCTATACTCAAAATTATCGAAACCTTTAAGATTTTGAAGCGGGACAGATAAGAGTTTATAGCATTAGTAGAATTACAGGGTAGATATTTAGTTGATAAAATGTAGAATACCGAGAGGCTTAAGCCCCTCGGTATTAAATTATAAATCGGAGTACAGTTTAAATAAAAAATTTGCTTTATGTTTAATCTATTTTATCAGCCTCTTTAAGATGTTTCTTATAGTCTTTTCGGGAGTTTTCTTTTCATATTCTGACAGTTTGTCGAAATTGCTGAAGGTTCCGCCGTTCAGGCACGACCATCCTATCAACCACTCGTTTTTTAAATCATTCGAGAGAGTTGCACTGTCCGACGTGTATCTAAATATGTGATAGACGCTCTTTTTTACCTTACCTTTTCCAATATGCTCTATTTTGTCCGGCAGCTTGCCAAGCTCGGTTGGGTATAACAGCCATTGCGTAAGGTCGCTTTTCGCAAGATATTCTTCGTTGGAATACTCATTCGGATAGAGGTCGAGCCGTTCGTTTTTTTCAAGCAACGCATATGTTAGGCTTGCTATTGATACGTCCCTTGCCAATTCATCTATGACGGCTTTGTTTACGGTCGCTTTCAGTTTAAGCAGGGTGTCTACCGCATAGTAGCGCGGACGGTTGTAGCTTGTTTTAAGTATGCGCTGTAATAGCTCCACGACCGCTTCGGTGGGGAAGTATGCACATACGTCGGCGATGTATTCCAATGCAAGCAGGCCGTCTTCGTCGAGAGGAGATTCAAGCATTGCATTTGTTTGTCTGACGACATACTCCGCAAGCGTCGATTTTGCGTCGGGTTCGAATTTTGATATTTTCTCGCGATAATAGAATAAGCCCGAGTACATAATTCCTATCCGATATATGTCGGTTATGTTTTCCATAACCGAAAGCATTGCTTCTACGTCTGATTTTACTATTACGGAGTGGTCGAATAGTTTAATGACGGCGACTTCTACCACTGTTTCCTTTTCGACTATATCCTCTATGCTCCGTATCAGCTCGGTTTCCTCCGCTTTTGCGTTGCCGAGTCCGCCGCTTGCGACTTCGAAAAGTCCGAGTAATATTTCCTTATAGCCAAACAGCTCGTTTTTTTGTTTATAGGGTGCGTTTTCCTCAAGCAGTTTTTTTATTGCGGGCAACAGATTTTTAAGCTCGTAAACGGCAAGATTTTTAAACTGCTCCGCTTCGCTTGCGGGAACGCGCTTTCCCGACCGCTTCATATAATTTATAAATAAGTTTAGCAGTCTGCATTTGGTTTCGTAATCGCCTGTGGTCTTAACCGAATCTATCATTTTTTGAAAATCGGACATTGTTTACCTCATAATTGTTATTTTAAATACTTTAGAATTATGCTCCACTCGCGCGTGAGTCTTTCAAGCGAGCAGGCGGCGTTTGCCGGACTTGTGGACGGCAGCCTTTCGGTTATCGGCTCAAGCTGCGGATGATGCTTTATCAGGTTTGTGTATGACGCCGCGCCGTTGCAGAATATGCGCGCTATCGCCGTGCCGTCGATAAGGGCGGGGATGTCCGCAGGTATCACGTTTGTGATTTTGCTGTCCGAGCTGCCCGATATGTCGCACTCCTCTACGCTGTCGTATAATGCAATATTGTGCGCGAGGAGCTTTTCAATGCGAGTCGGAATGTCTGCCGTGTAAAGCTCCGCTCCGAGCAGGGCGGAAAGCACCGTCCAAAATCTGTTTTTGGGGTGCATATAGTAAAAGCTGTTTTCAACGGATTTTATGGACGGCACGCTGCCGAGGATAAGTATTTTACAGTCTTTGTCTATAACCGCGCCGAACGGATGTTTAACGTGTCGTAATTGCACAGCGTCCTCTTTTGATTATTTTATTATATAAACCTTGCATTGGTATTTTTTCAGCTTTAGCTTCAGTTTGCCGTTTGTGTTGAGCGTTTCGCCCGTCCATTGGTCACAAAGCGCGTAGCTGCTTGCCGCCTTTAACGATACGTAATCCTCGCTGCAAAGCTTGTTGAGATTGTAGCTTATTCCCGCCGAGTGCGAGGTCTTGTTGAAAAAGCATATCGCCGTGCCGCCGTCCGCAAGCGGCTTTGCAAGCACGTCTATCGCGCCGCGTTTTACCCGCTTCGCCTGCTTTGCAAGCGCGTCCTGATTTATCGCGATAAGATTTTTGTTGGTGATGATTTTCTTAACTCCCTCGCTCATACTGCGCAGGTCGTTTCCCAATATCAGCGGCGAGTTCATCATACACCAAAGCGAGAAATGCGATACGTTCTGGTCGTAGGTTAGCTTTCCGTTGCCCACCTCAAGCATATCGGGGTCGTTGAAGTGTCCTGCGCTCGAATATTTGTAAAGCTTTACGGTGTGATTGTATATCAGCTTTATCCACCACCACCAAGGGCGGATATCCGGAGTTGTGCGCCACAGGTTGCCCGCCTTTGCGCCCCAGTTGTAGGGCTTACCCCAGCCCCATTCGCAGATGGAGAAGGTTATGGGCTTTATTTCCGTTCCGTTTTCTTCCGCTACGCGCGCCGCCGCCGACTTAAGCGCGTTGCCCATACGCAGATATTGATACATTTCGCTGTCCGCCTTGCAGGTTACGGGATTGTATAGTTTTATCTTGTTTTTGCCTGCCTTTAAACGCACTACCGTTTGAAAACGTCCCGTTAGGTTGGGCGTCTTTTGCGGAGGGAAGTCTATTTCATATTCCTCGCCGTCGTTTACCTGTACGCGCAGATATTTTTCGTAACGTCCGTACTTTTTGACGTTTACGGACAGCACGTATTCTCCGTCCTCGTCTGCCTGTATATTGCGATAGGTTATGTCGCCGTAGTTCCTGTCAAGCCCCGATACGTAGCCGCCTGTAGGCAGCGCCTTGTCCGTCATAAAGCGCGCAAGCCCCCCGAGTACCGCGTTGTGGACGGAGTACTCCGTGACGTTGCCGTCGAATTTGGATACGGCTATGCTGTATATCAAAGGCGCGTACTGCGATATGGGAATATTGTGGCAGAAATCGTATTTGAAATATTCTATTCCCCACCTCGCGAGGGTGTAGGCGTCCGCGCGCTCTCTGCCCAAGCTTGCGGGCAGGTCCTCGCAGGTCAGCGTGCCGTTTGAGGTGTATGCGCCAAGCTTTAGCCCCATTGCGTTTACTTCCTCGGCGAGCCGTTTTATTCCGTGAGGAAAGGTCTGTAAATCGCCTTGCAGGTCGCCGTTTGCGTCGCGCATAGAGGAGTGCCAGTTGTCGTCTAAATTGAGATGTATGTAGCCTGCGTCTATCAGTCCGTTATCCTTCATAGCGCGCGCCGTTTCGAGTATCATATTTTCGTCTATGCGGTTGCGGAAGGTGTTCCAGGACGACCAGCCCATAGGCGGCGTTGTCTTTGCGCCGTTGTCGTAATCCGAAAGCTTAGGCTTTACGCTTGCGCAAGGATTGCCCGTGAACAGGCGGCGGATATAGCAAAAGGGACAGGTTTTATTTCTTTTCATAAACGCTCCGATGTATTTTGGTGTTTAAAATTATAGCATAAGATATCGCCATTATAGCATAAGATATCGCCGAGTTCAATAGAGAAAAGACAAAGAAAGCTTATGCCGTCCCATCGGATGTGCCAAAATTTAACACGCGCGCGAGCGCAACTATAAACTTGACTAAAGCGGATAAGTTATAATATAATTTATCCGAAATATTTGCAGCTAAGGACAGCTATATGACTAAGACGCAGATTATAAAGCGAATATATACCGTTTTGCTTGCCGTTTTCACGCTCGCCGTGGGAGTGGCGGTTATTTGCGTTGTCGCCGATATTTACTATACGGGGAAGGGAACGGACGTTATTTACAGCCGCGAGATTGTCGGCGAACGTCTTGAAAAGCTGGCTATTCCCATTGTTATGCTGATAGCCGCGGCTATTGCCGGAGTTGTGTTTCCCCTTTGCGAGGCGAGGGTTAAGCCGAAAAGCGAGGACGCAATAAAAAAACTGCTTGTACGCTTGCCCGAGGGCGGAAAAGACGAGGAGTTTTCGGCGGCTAAAAAGAGCTTTGATAAGTATTTTATAATAAGGATATGCGTGTGGTCCGCGGCTCTTGCGGTTACGCTTGCGGGGGCGATATATACCCTTTGTTATCTGCTTAACACCGCTAATTTTTTGGGCGAGGACGTGACGGAGGCAATGCTTAATCTTGTAAAATGCGTTATGTCGTTTACGTTTGCTTCGCTTGTCGCGCTTGCGGTTGCCGCTACCGTAAACGGCGTGCTTGCCAAAAAGCAGCTGACGCAAATGAAGGCTATGATAAAGCACGGCGACGGCACTAAGCCCTATGCCGAAAGCGCTGCCGTATGGCAGAAGATTAAGACGGCGGCAAACGGCACTGCCGTAATCTGGACGGTGCGAGGAATTATCTTTATTGCGGCGATTGTGTTTATCGCTCTCGGAGTATTGAACGGCGGCGCGCACGACGTGCTGGTTAAGGCGATAAATATCTGTCAGGAATGTATAGGTCTGGGTTGAGGAGGAGATTATGAAAATTGCCGTTATCGTAATATCCGTTTTACTTGCCGCGGGACTTATATGCTTTTTTACCGTTGTAGCCCTGAAGCGTTTAAGCGTGAATAAATATAAATCGTATGCGACGGGAGGCGCGCTTGCCGCCGCTAAGGTCTGGCTTGTAAATCACCGTCCGAGTAAGCGCAGGCTTATTCAGCTGTATGCGGCGGTGCTTTATAACGCGAATATAAAGGGCTTTATTTCGGGACAGATATATACGAGCGAAACCTCTAAATATATGTGCGTGCCCGGTCTTAACTGCTATTCCTGCCCGGGCGCAGTGGGCGCGTGTCCGATGGGCGCGTTTCAGAACGCGCTGTCCGAAAGCAATACCCGCGCTCCTTATTACGTGCTGGGCATTCTCGCTATTTTCGGTCTTATGCTTGCGCGCGTTATCTGCGGCTTTTTGTGTCCCGTGGGACTTTGTCAGGAGCTGCTTTATAAAGCTCGCACTCCCAAGCTTAAGAAAAACAGGGCGACGCGCGTTTTCTCTTATCTGAAATACGTTATACTCGCGCTTGCAATCGCGCTTCCGCTTATATACGCAGCCTTCGATATTCCGCTTCCCGCATTTTGTAAGTATATTTGTCCTGCAGGAACTATCGGCGGCGCGGTTATGCTGCTTGTAAATCCCGCAAACGCAGGGCTTTTCGCTCAGCTCGGCTGGCAGATTACCTTTAAGTTTTGCCTCGCTATCGGCTTTATTGTCTGCTCGGTGTTTATCTTCAGATTTTTCTGTAGGTTTCTGTGTCCGCTCGGCGCGATTTACGGATTTTTCAACCGCTATGCGCTGATTGGCGTTACCGTGGATAAATCAAGCTGTACCGATTGCGGACTGTGCGTTGCGCACTGTAAAATGGACGTAAAGCGCGTAGGCGACCACGAATGTATAAATTGCGGCGAATGTATGTCCGTATGTCCGACTAAGGCAATAGGCTGGAAGGGCTCTAAAATCTTTTTGCATAAGGATATGACCGAGGATTTGGCTCCCGCAGTTAAGCCCCTGTCCGTGGAAAACGGAATGGTTAAAATAGCTCAGGGCGACGGCGGAGTCGTTGAGCTTGCAAGGAGCGAATATATAGAAAATTCGCTCGCCAAGGCGGAACTTGCCGCTTACGATACGGGCGAGGCGGTGGAGAAATTCAAGCCGTCCGCGGATGTCAAAACAAGCAAAAGACCTAAAAAGCCCGTTAAGTATTACCTGGAGATGACCGCCTGGATTATTGCCGTCGCCGTGCTTGCCGTTGCGCTTATCCTTTATAACTTCGTGGACGTGCCGAAGGACGGATATATTCCCGCGCCTCCCGACGGGGACGTAACCGTAGGCAATCAGGTAGGCGATACCGCGCCCGATTTTACCATTCGCTTATACGGCACTGACGGAGAGCAGTTTAATCTGTATGATAACAGGGGTAAAATTACCGTAGTCAATTTCTGGGCTACCTGGTGTACGCCGTGCGTGGAGGAAATCCCGTACTTCAACGAGCTTGCGGTGAATTATCCCGAGCTGTCCGTAATTGCCGTGCACGGCTCGTCTACAAGCGACGTGGAGAAGTTTATAGACCGTAAGGGCTGGCGCGATTATAAGCTTACTTTTGCGCAGGACAATCTTAACGGAACGCAATGTCAGACCTACGCGACGTTCGGCGGCGCGGGTATGTGGCCTATGACCGTTATTATCGACGCGGACGGAAAGATTTTGTATAACGGCACGCAGTCGTTTAAAAATTATCAGCAGCTCGAGGAATTGATGAACAGCTTAATGAATTGACATCGGGAGTGTTTGACAGACGACTTAAATTGATATTATGTTGATAAATATTTTATCGGTAGTGAATGTTTTAAGAAAGTCGGCAGCAGGGGAGAAGGCAAGCTTAATCGAATATAATATAACAGCGACGGAATATTCCGTCGCTGTTTTTAGGTTTTAGAACTTTAACTATTAAAGATATTACGCTTTTACAAATACATATACCGTTTCATTCGCATCGTTTGTGAAGGTTACCGTGCTTGATTCGGCATTAAAGACTACAGAGTATTCGACAGGTCCCATAAAGTCGGTAAAGCCAAAGGTGTAGGTGCCATCATCATTCTTTGTCCAAGTGCCGCGTTCCAATTCCTCATAGGTTTCCTGCATACTGTCGTATTTGCGAATCGCATAGGCGGTATTCGTTACAGTAAGAATGAAATCAGTCTCTTTCAATATCTCGCCGTAATAATCGTCTCCTACGTTATATTCTTCGCCGTATTCGTTTAATAACCGAACATTGTAGTTGCCGACGATTACATCCGCAGCCTCTTCTTTCTCACCGTAATAATAGAGCGGGAACATCCATTCGCAGCCCTCCTCGGTGGACATATCTACCTGCCAATAAATGATGTCGTGATTTGCATTTCCGAATGCGAGGAGGAAATCATATAAATCCTGGTTGAGGGGATATACTCCGTCTGCGTTTACGTTTGCCGCATAGCAGTTTTCGTTTTCAAGCGTTTCGGGAATTACGTTTACCATTCCGAACATACCGGGCTCCTGGTCGTATTCGTTAAAGCCTCTGATTAGCAGACGGTAGTCGTTGAAGGTGTTTCCTTTTTCAAGGTTTTCCTTGTCCTGCGCGCTTGTTACGTCAAATACGTATTTTGCGGGAATATCGGACATCTCAAAATATGCGAGCGCCGCGGCTTCGCCGAAACGGAAGGAGTCGAGCTGCTCGGTGAGCATTACAACCACTACGGGACCTTCCGCAGTTCCTAAATGATAGTAACCGTCGCTTCCCTTTACGAGCGTTGTGGCGGAGCTCATTTCTACGGGAGTAAGCTCCTTGCTGCTGTCGGCGAAGGTGTATTTTGCAATTTCTCCGTTCGCGCTCACTACGTTTGTGGTGTTGGTGATTTCCTTATCCAAAACTATTTGCAGGTCAAAATTTGCGGGATAGCTTTCCGCTTTTACTGACACCGCAAAGTAGATTGTGCTTCCGAGCGCGTCGGGCGTTACCTTTGTAGAGTAAGACGCGTTCTTTACGTAAAGCGCGCTGTCCACGGGAGTATCTATAAACGTGGTCTTGCCAAGGCTTACGTACGCAAGCGCTTCGCCCTTAACGCTTGCCGTATACTTGCCCGCTTTAGTGGGCTTGAACGCGACAACAGCGTTTACGTTCTGTTGAGATACGGTAAGATTTACGGTTGCGCCGACGCCCTCCTTTTCAACATAGCTCGATACGGGCGAGGCAATTACGAATTTTGCGGTCAGCTGTTCGGCGGTGCTGTTTTCTACGTTGATATAGAAGGTCTTGCCCGCTTCCAAGGTTATTTCGTTGAAGATTGCCTTTCCGCCCAAGGGTACGAAGGACGTCGAGTTGCTGAGAAATTTGAGCTTTAAGTTGCTTTCGCCGCAGTAAAACGAATATACGCCGGATATTGCGGGAGTGATTGAAAAGTGTGCGGTCTCGTTTGCCTCGAGCGTCTTTGTGAACGCGTAGGACGGGAATTTGTGCGCGCTTGCGGGATAGAAGCCGTTTGCCGCCGTGTATTCCGTCTTTTCGGCGTCTGTCATTGCCTTTGCGTCGAGTACCGAAGTGATTTCGTATATTTTGATAGTCATCTCGGTGTCCGTTGCGCTGAAGTTCTTGCCCGTATAATATCCGTTTTCGTCACGCTCGTATGTGAAGCCTGCGGGCAGGTCCAAAATCTGGACGTGATAGTTGTTTTTTGCTACGTAGATTTCCGCCGTTCCGTTTTCACCGAGGCTTACAGGCTCCAGACAATTTCCCGCAAGCGTGCATACTCCGACCTGTACGCCCTCGCTGTAGAAGGGAGTGCCGTCCTTTGCGTTTACAAGATTGACGGTGTAGGAGAATGCTTTTACAAGCGTAACAGTCAAGTCCTTGTTCTCCTTTGTGAGCTTGAGCGCGTCGGCGTCCGCAACGGAATAGTTTGCGGGAAGATTTGACAGTACTACGTCGTATTCGTCCTCCGCAAGCTCGAAGACGGTTTTACCCGTCGCGTCCGTGGTTTTGAACTCGAAGGTCGCCGTGCCCTTTTTGATTGTTACCTTTACGCCCTCGGCAGGCGCGTCCGCGCCTGTGTTGACCGTTACGGTGTATTTTGCAGTATTTGCCTCGGGCGGGTCGTCGTTATTACACGCCGCGAGTGCGAAACAGTCTGCCAAGCAGATTGCAAGAACTACGATGAACAGTGATTTCTTACAGAATTTTGCCATATTTACCTCCTCAAAAGTAAGTTTTTATTTGTCCTCCCTTAGGAGCAAACGTTTGTTGTTATACGTTTTTTGCGTCGTACGTTCTGAAATACCAGCAGAATCTCAACCATTCGTTGTCAAGCACCGGCTCGTATACTCCGTCCATCGCCATATTGTTTCTCGTTTCGATATACAGCTTGAGTATCGTTACGATTTCGTCCGTGACCTTTATAAGTCCTTTGAGTTCGCCTTCGGCGGGCGCCGACGCGACAAGCTCCTTTACGCGCGCGGTGTAGTCCTTGTAGAGTTCCTTGCCTTCGGGGTTAAGATATCCTAAGTTGTGCTTGGGCTCGTATCTGACTATCGTTTTGTCCGCCTCGTCGTGATAATATATCACTCTGTAGCGGAAATCGAATACCTTGTAGTCAAGCTTGGTTTTGCCCGTTTTGTCTATCGGGTCGGGCAGATATGCGTCCGCAAGCTGGCTGAGCGACTGTCTGCCGCCCATAACCGGAGTGGGATTGAGTACGTCGAGATAGATGAAGTCGCCCATAGTTCCGTCCGGCTTTACCGCGTGATAGTAGCCGTTTGCGTCCTTTATCGTCTGTACCGCGCCCGCAAGTATCATCGTGCCGCCTATTATCGCGCCGTTTTCGTCCAGCTCCGCAGTGTAGAAGTCGTCGGAGCAGGGGAGAAGCGTGGTTGCGGTTTCGCCTAAGCAAGTAATTTTAAAGTCGAGTTTGCCTACTTCAGCCATTCGGAAGGATACGGTAAAATAATACCTTTCGCCCGCTTTCATATAGCGATGTATCTCAAAGTTGTGCTCGTTTACGCCGTCAATCGTTATGCGCGTGTCTCCGCAGAATATCAGCGGGTCGTCATCGTCGGTGCTGTCGTCGTACAGCCATATCTGTCCGCCGTATTGCAATGCGTCCTTGGCGGGTATAAGCGACTCGATTTTATAAACTCCGTCCGCCGGGGCGGTGAAGCTGTATGTCTTGATGGGATACGGATAGAAGTATCTTGTAAGGTCCGCGGTTATCGTCGTTTCCGCTTCTACGGGTATAGCCGTTTCGGTCGTGAGTCCGATAATCGGATTGCCGATAGGAGTACCGCTGCCGTAGTGCGAATAGAAATAACATACCTCAAGCACCTCCTTTTCGTGAGAGCTGAAGCCGCTTGCCGATTTCATAAACTGTACGAGGATATCGTGCAGCTCGGCATCAAGAGGCAGGAAGCCGTATATTTCCGATATCGTTGCGGTGTAAAGATACTCGGTGAGGTCTTCGCGCCAATCCTTGTATACTCCGTTTACCGTGAAGTTGCAGTTTATAACGTATTCGCCCGCTTCGTTTACGCCGAGGATTAGCTCCCTCAAGGAGTAGCTGTTCCAGTTGGACGCGTTGAGCAGGTTGACGAATACCAAGGGAGCTTCGTCGTTGCCCGCGAATTCGGAATTCTCAAGAGCCGACGTGTTTACGTGATAGTAGCCGTCCGATTTGATCTCGATGTCCGCATAGTACGGATATCTGTCCGCGCCCTCGTCAGGTCTGCCGTATGCCGCGCTGCGTATCATATCCGTAGGCTCCGTTACGTCGGCGACGTCAAGGAAGCGTACGTTCTTGATGTATATGTTGTCCTTGCCCGTGTTGGTGCTGCTGTCCTTGATGTAGGTCATAGCAAAGCTATGCTCCTCCGCGGTCAGGTCTGTGTATACGAAGCAGGTCTTCCAGCCCTCGGAATCTCCCGATATTGTGCGCACTACCTTTCCGTCCCACACGATGGACATAATGTCGGAATCCAATTCCGTCTGCGCCCAGTAGTCAAACGAGAATACCTTGCCGGGAGCCACGTTTACCTTTGCATAGATAATCGCTATGGAGTTCGGCTTGCCCGTGTTTGAGGCGTAAAGCACGTTTTCCGTGTCGGATACGCCCTCGACGGTGCCGTATATATAGGGCCAGGCATACTCGTATTCGGTTTCTCCGTAGTACTCAACCGTCGCGCCTGCGGGGAATTGCTCCGAATTGTTGAGGAATTCTCCCACTTTTTCGTAGTGGTCGGCGTCTACCGTTATGTCGGGCTTGCTAATCTCGGAGGTTATGGAGTCGCTTGTGTGCGTTCCCGGGATGAAGGTCTGAACATAGTCGTCTCCGATATATTTTTCAAAGAGTCGCTCCCATACCTCGGCGTCGAGTATTGCGCCCGATTCCACGCGAGCTATCGCGCCGTAACGGTCGATTACTATTGTTGTCGGGTAGGCGCTAAGCTGAAATTTGCCGGCGATGTTGTGTTTGTCGCGCATCATCGGGAAGGTGTAGCCGTACTGCTCGTAGAATGAGGTGATGGTGGAATCCGAATCTCCGCCCTGATAGTTGCTTATGGCAACAATCTCAATGACGTCCTTGTACTTTTCGTACGCCTCCTGCATTGCGGGCATTTCCTTAAGACACCAGCTGCACTGCGTTCCCCAGTTGTTGATTAGTATTGCCTTTTTGGTTTTGAGCAGCTCCGCTATGCTTACCGATACGGGCATTCCGTTTACGGTGTAGGGCGTTGTAAACGTATAGTTGTGTATTATGTCGCCGATGACGTATTCGGTATCGGGTGCGGGGTCGGTCATTATTACCGAGGACTTGAGCGTCATAATCGCGTTGGGCTGCTCGGGAGATACCGTTGCGTATTTGGTTGTGTAGCCGTTGGGTACGTTGTCCATTACGATTTTGTATTCTCTCTTGGCAAGCGTGAAGGCATATACGCCGTCCTTGTCCGTATTGCCGAATAATACGAGATTGTCGCCGTTATAGATGCTTATTTCGGCATCCGCAAACAGCAGTCCGCCCTCCGTTTTTACGGTGAGCGTGTATGCGAGCGTTTCG
>Ga0137306_102930_pt1 | contig 13437 bp, 16 predicted proteins | sample Inofroosms_March_FD_97187 | JGI IMG/M metagenome (GOLD analysis project Ga0137306, IMG submission 97187) | Mouse cecal microbial communities from Vienna, Austria - N-Acetylneuraminic and N-Acetylglucosamine D2O microcosms_March | ecosystem: Host-associated > Mammals > Digestive system > Large...
CTCTTGGTTATGCGTAACGACCAGCACTGTCGTCCCTCTGTCATTGGCTTCCTCCAAAAGCTTCATAATCTCCCATGAATTAGTCGGGTCAAGGTTCCCGGTAGGCTCATCCGCCAGCAGGATCGCCGGCTCATTCACGATCGCCCTTGCGATGGCGACTCTCTGCTGCTCTCCTCCGGACAGCTCCTTGGGGAATGATTTGTACTTCTGCGCCAGTCCCACAAGCGAAAGCGCCGCAGGCACCTTCTTCTTGATGATCCTGCCCGGAGTCTCTGTAACTCTCTGGGCAAAGGCTATATTCTCATAAATGTTGCGGTCCTTAAGCAGACGGAAATCCTGAAACACAACCCCGATCGCTCTCCGGTACATGGGAATCTTCCGGTGCCGCATCTTATTCAGATTCTGCCCGTTGACGATGATCGTCCCCGATGTCGGGTCCAGCTCCTTCATGATCAGCTTGATCAGCGTGGATTTGCCGGAACCGCTGTCCCCCACGATAAATACAAATTCGCCCTGCTCAACCTTCAGGTTGACTCCGTTCAGGGCGGCAACCCCTTTTGAGTACTCTTTCTTTACGTCTCTTAATTCAATCATAATTTCCTCCTGATTACTTAATACTCCAATGACTCCATGTACTTCATGTACTTCACAACCATAAGTGCGATCTTAAAAGTAATGGCATCTTCAAACACGCGCAGATCAAGCCCTGTGCTCTTCTGAAGCTTATCAAGCCGGTACACCAGCGTATTGCGGTGAATGTAAAGCTGTCTGGACGTCTCAGAGACATTCAGATTATTTTCAAAAAACTTATTGATCGTCGTCAATGTCTCCTCGTCAAAATCATCCGGAGATTTCCCCTCAAAAATCTCCCGTATAAACATCTTGCACAGCGGAATCGGAAGCTGGTAAATCAGACGCCCGATACCCAGGGCGCTGTATGCGATCACGCTCCGTTCGCCAAAGAAGATCTTCCCCACGTCAAGGGCAAGCTTTGCTTCTTTGTAGGATTTCGACACTTCCTTGATATCGTTAACGACTGTTCCATATGCGATCAGGATATCCTCTTCCCCGTCATTCTTCAGGATATCGTAAATATTCTGGGCTGCCTTCCCAAGCTCCGCATAGCCGTCATTCGCATCGACTTCCTTAACAATTATAATATTCTTTTCATCCACAGCCGTTACAAAATCCCTGGCTTTATTACCGAGAAGACTGCGTACATTGTCGAGAGCGCTGCTGTCTTTCTCGTTTTTTGTCTCAATAATAAAGATAACACGTCTGACTTCTGTGTCAATATGTAATTTTTTGGCACGGTTATAAATGTCGACGAGCAGAAGGTTATCCAGAAGGAGATTCTTAATAAAATTATCCTTATCAAACCGCTCCTTGTATGCCACCAAAAGGCTCTGTATCTGGAAAACAGCGATCTTCCCGACCATATATACATCGTCCCCGCCGCCGTTGGCCATCAGAATATATTCAAGCTGATGCTCGTCAAAAATCTTAAAAAACTGATATCCCTGTACAACCTGGCTGTCCGCCGGTGAATTGACAAATGAGATAATTTCTTCTTCATAGCTGTTCTGTTCGGAAAAGGTGCTTGCCAGAGATTTGCCGTCCGTGTCCATCACGCAGAAGTCAATCCTTGAAATCCCCTTCAATCCTTCAATTGTATTTTGAAGTATTTGATTAGATATCATATTCCATCTCCTCCACTTATTTCAATATGCATTTTTCACAACAAAAAATTTTTTTATTCCCCAAAAATGCACAATCTCAGCTTCTATATTAATATAAATTTACAAAAAAAGAAAGAGGAAATCATATATTTTTGTTGATTTCCTCAGTTTTTTTAGATTTTTTGGCAAAAACGCAATGTACATAGTGACCAAAACAAATTTCTTATTTTTTTCTTACGATTACATCTGCATTGACTGCGGTTCGACTTTTTTTCTCCTCTCCATCTCTTTGCGGAATACCTTTTTTATCACATACTGTGTAAAGCGGCTCTGCACAGTGCCGGCCTGCTTTAAGGGAATGCTCTTCTTGCCCAAGCCCAGCCAGACATAGGCGTTGAGTATACTCCTGTTCTTCGTCACAAAATCCTCCTGAAGCGGGGAGGACATTGCAGAGATCACACAGTCAATATCCGCGCCGTTGATCGCGTTCACGATCATATCATCCGCACGGTCTTTAGCCGATACCTTCGCCATGCCTCCGATCTGTGCTCCCCTGTAATTATGCTCTAAAAAATTGAGAAACTCCTGTCCCTCCTCCTCGGACTCCACAAGCAGATACACCCTCTTGTGGTGCCTGTTAATGTATCTGAACAGCATCTTCAAAAATGTGCGCTCCTGTATCTCCCTGAGACATCTCTTCTCGGTAATATCCGCCGACTCCAGAATCGTCGTATCTCCTGCCAGCACAAGGTCAAAATAGCAGACTCCTCCCTTAAGCTCCGGGGTATCGTCCATCTGCATAAGGCTGTCCGCCGTCACCATCTCAATGACGCTGAGAGGCTCCGACTGCATGGAATCCACAAACTGCTTCATCGCTTCCTTGGCTGTAAAATTATCTATATCAATATCTAAAACATTAATCCTGCTGCCCATATATCCACCACTACTACTGTACTTTACTCTATTGGTTTTTCGATTATAGCAAAAGGAACCTCTATTTTCAACAGATGTCAAAAAATTTTCACACTTATTAACATTCGTAATATTTTCGTTATTTTTGTCCGGCTGACCTTTTTCTTCTGGCAAGAAGTCCTCCGATCCGGCCTGTCTCTTTTGAGGACAGAGAACGCCAGCCGTCCGTCATCACCCTGTCTAAAAGTCCAAGCTCCTCTGCGATCTCATATTTCATCTTTTCTTCCCGCGTCAACTCCTCCAGCTTAATCTCTTTTTGCTTTTTCCCTGCCATCTGTAATACTCCTTTCATTTGATTGCCCTGCGGCATACTGGTATGATCACGCTATAAGTATTGACACTCTCCCGCAAAATATACAAAACCGCGCAGAAAGAGGGCCGTGCTCCATCCTGCACCCGTCTCCTCAAAGCCAGAGCCTCCGCCGGGAATACCGGAAGTTCCCTATCTGCTGCACAGCCAAAACGGTAAGGCGCACAGAAACTCAAAAAGACGGTACAGCCCTTATAATTCGGGGCTATACCGCCTAATCTGAAATCTTCACTTTCATTATTCAATGCAGCTATTTTTCATCCTCTGTCAAATCCTCCCGCAATTTTACAGCAACTTTAAAGTTTCTTAAATTGCAAAAGTAAATCTTTTCTAATATATTGTCTATTTAAAAACAAATGTTATAAGATATTGTAATTTCTCCTGTTCTATTGTCCTTGTATTATATATGATGTATAGTGTTTTTGTAAAGTATATTGCACAGAATGTAATATAATAAAACCAGGAGGAAAATTATGTACTCAAAATCTAAAACATACCTGATTCTTTTCGGAGGTGTTTTCGCATTGTCGACATCTGCTATTTTTGCTAAAATAGCAGTCGCCCCTTCATCCGTTATGGCGTTTTATCGGCTGCTCATTGCCGCAATCGTTCTGACACCATTTTTTCTGTTCAGGCAAAAAAAACGGTCAGAAATTAACACTCTACAAACAAAACAATGGATGCAGATCATATCTGCCGGCTTATTTCTGGCTTTACATTATGTACTTTGGTTTGAATCACTAAACTTCACATCCGTTGCAAGCTCAACAATCCTTGTGTGTCTGCAGCCTTTGTTTTCGCTGGCACTGGAACGATTTGTAAACAGGAAAAAGATAAAAACAACCACACTGACCGGGTGCATAATTGCCTTATGCGGCTGCATTATCATTGGATCCGGCGACTTACAGATCAGCGGAAAAAGTCTGCTTGGTGATATCCTTGCCCTGGTTGCTGCCGGAGTCATATCCCTGTATTTTTTTGTCGGAGAAAATGTCCGGAAAGACATCTCTGCCGTTACATATTCTACTTTGAGTTATTTTTTCAGTGCGATCATCCTTTTTATTTATATTGTATCCCGAAATGATTCTCTCAGGGGATATACTGTTCATACATGGCTGGCATTTATTGGACTGGCTGTAATTTCAACGATCGGCGGACAGTTCATCTTCAATCTTCTTTTAAAAAGAGTACCTGCTTCTGCAGTAACAATGAGCATTCTGGGGGAACCGATCGGCACCTGTTTCCTTGCTTATCTGATACTTCATGAAGCAGTTGTACTCCAACAATTTATCGGAATATCGGTGATCATGTTCGGAATGACTGTGTATTTCTTTTTTCCGGACCGTAAAGCCTGTTGAAAGAGTTTTTGACGGATCCAGGGCTATAATCTCCCTGTATCCAATCGATATACTCTGACCGTTATCTGAATTGTTTCTGATCGCATTGCCCTAAAACACATCTATCTCTATCTTGGTGCCAGAATATAATTAGTACAAGTTAGACATGGAAAATTCCCAATAGAAAAGTATAATAGAACAGATGGAGGTTGATGCAAATGAGGGGACTGCATTGGGTTAGGTATTGTGGAAAGCGTACTATCAGCACTTTTCCTTACAGGTTTGGGAGAATCTATATGAAGATATGTTCCCGTTGTATGGCCTGCAAGAATAGTTACCACTTTGTTGCAGGAATATATGGGAAAAGCGGACGCCTGTGCAGAACTAAAGCAAGTGTTTTGCATTGGTCTGTTGGTGATCGTGATCGGAATTATTGCTTATCTATTTTGGGCTTATCATTGGGGAGGTGCCCGAACAGCCGACTAAGTTTTACATTCTTGTGATAGATCGTTAAAATAAAAGCAGGGAAGTGAGGACGTGGCATCTATTTTAGCAATTGACGACGAACCAGGTATTTTAGATATGATACAAAGCATTTTAAGTAAAGATGGTTATTTTGTAACTGGCGTCACAGATGCAGCGAATATTGACTATTCTAAAATCAGTTCTTTCGACTTGATTGTGCTGGATATTATGATGCCTGGAATTGATGGGTTTACTCTATGCAAAAAGCTCAGAAATCAAGGACAGGTGTTTTCAAAAGAGCAAATTCTTGAAAATGTTTTTGGTTTTGATAGCGGGTGGGATACAAATGGGAAGAATAAAGAAAAAAGCTCAGATTCCCTTGAGTGTATTCTACCTTAAATATTTTGCATACATTTTTATTTGGGTTCTCTTGTTGGCGATTGGATTATTGTTTCTATTTAATGCCCTGATGAACGACAATATTGTATATCCGGCAAACTATGCGCAAGAGCAGGCAGAGAATGCGTACAGTAGGATTCAAGAAGCAAAACAAATATCCGAAGATCTTATTCCTGAGTCATGTGATTATGCGGTTTTTGATTTAGATGGGAATCGGGAGGGTGGAAATTTAACGGGAAATTCTGGAAGCATGGGACGCTATACAGCAAGCACAAAGATTGGAAAGTACAATTACACCGTTATTCCGAGAAATACAGAGTATTGTGTTTTACGATATACACTTTCTCCTCAATACAAATCTTCTCTTTTACAGAAGATTCTTATTCCATCTGAAATACTCGTTTTCGTATTGGCAATTTGGGGGATGTTTTTAATCATTACAATAATCGCAATTCGCTTTGGACGAGCGCTAAACCGAAAGCTATCTACGTTAATCCTTCTTGCAAATAAAGTTGAGCAACAGGAATTGGACTTTGAGATTTTATCATGCGGCATTAAAGAAGTCGATGCAATACCGCACTCAATGGACAATATGCGCACCGAATTGAAAGGTGCTTTAGAGCAGCAATGGAAAACTGAACAAGAAAAGAACCATCCAATATCTGCGTTAGCACATGATCTAAAAACACCACTTACTCTTGTTCGAGGAAATGCAGAACTTCTTCTTAAAACTGATCTTTCAGAGGTGCAGCAGAAATATACCGGGTACATTGAAAGCAGTTCTTTGCAAATGCAGAACTGTGTAGAGACCCTTATCGACGTTGCAAAATCATGGCATGAGTATCAATTTCGTCCCCAAAAAATAGAATGTGATTGTCTTATTCAAGAACTGTCGCAACAGTTGAAGGGCTTATGTGAAGTTCATCATCTAATGCCGGTTTTGCATCGTCGCCATACAACCGGTGAAATTTTTGTAGACCATGACCTCTTTATCAGAGCTGTTGTTAACATCATATCCAATGCTGCGGAACGTACTCCATCAGGAGGAAAAGTATTGTTATCTGTTTCCAAAGAAAATCGCTCGCTTCTATTTACAATATCTGATACGGGAAGTGGCTTTTCATCGGAATCGTTAAAGCATGGTACAGAACAATACTTTTCTGTTGGGAAAATAGCTTCAAATGATTTTTCAGACCATCTTGGGGACTGGTTAATCGCCATTGCACCGATAACAATTACCAGAGCTGCCATGATGCCCGCCAATCATTAACCTTTTCTTTTTCATACTGTGCCTCCTTATGAAACCTGATGATTCTTAAATCCTAATCTTGCTAATGGCAGCATAATTACTGTTAAGAAAACATATAAAATTGCCCTTATAGTGAGCGTGTCCAAAACCAGACTGCCGAATTGGTATGAGATATACTTGCTGAATTCTGGCATTGCCGCACGGTAGGGCAGCAAAAACAGAGTCAGATTATATGCCCCTGTTGTTCCGTTTGGCGTTAGAAACACAGGAATGAATAGTATGGGAACAAGAAAAATCAGCACAAGATAAGGGCTTTTCATTTGTGCAGATAAAAGAAGTGTCAGTCCAGCCATAGCAAGGAGTACCAAGTAAATAATTCCAATATTGATAAGAACAGCCTGTAAAAATGTCAATGGGTAAGGAATTGCCGTATTTGCAATCTGCAATGGCAGATCCCAGCCATCTGCCCCAAACGCTGCAAGCGGCAGTCCACACGCCACAACAACATGGAGTATAAATGCAGCCGTTCCAAATAAAAGTGATGCTGCAATTTTTGCTGTTGTCAGTTTCGTTTTTCCATACTTTGCAGATAAAATTACCGCATCCGTCCCCTCCTGATATTCACCAGAAAAAACAGGGGCAACCACAATGCAGATAGCCAGTAATGCGAACATCAAAAGCTCAAAGCTGCTTATAATAACTTCCCATCCTTCGTAATATCCATACTGCAGCGGCGTGTCCACTTTTTCCGCCATACTGCCCTTTTTCATAGGCAATACCATCCGCTCCCTTTATAACACCATCCTGATTGTAAGTTTGGAATTGCATAATGGGCAGCCCGAAAAGAAATCCTGTTAAAATCAGACTGGCTGCCATCACGATTAAAGTAGATTTTTTACGCAGTATCTTCAAAAACTCATATTTTACCAGCATATTACCTTTCCTCCCGTTTTTCAGTTTCTTCACCAAAATGGTACAAAAATAAATCTTCTAAGCTCGGTTCTACAATCTGTGCATCTTCCCTCGGAGCCGTTTCCTCTATCATGCGCAGCCGCGCCATATTGTTTTCATGGTGAAGGTTTACAACAGAAAAATTCCTGCTATATTCCGCAGCAGTCCTTTCATCAACTAAGAGTTCCCACACCTTGCCTTTGATACTGTCTGTAACCGTACTCATAGGCTCCTGCAAAAGAAAACGGCCTTGCTTCATCATTAAAATTGTATCTGCAATATAAGAAACATCCGAAACAATGTGCGTAGATAGAATAACAATTTTTTCTTTTGCAAAATCCGAGATAAGATTGCGGAAACGCACTCTTTCTTTTGGGTCAAGCCCCGCCGTAGGTTCATCCAATATCAAGATAGATGGGCTGTTCAGTTCCGCCTGTGCAATCCCAAGACGCTGTTTCATACCTCCAGAATAGGACTTAACTTTTTTATCTGCCACATCGGACAGGTTTACCATCTGAAGCAAATCCTCTGTTCGTTTTTTTGCCTGTCTTTTATCAAGCCCTTTTACTGCCGCCATATACAGCATAAATTCACGGGCGGTGAAATCAGGATAAAAGCCAAAATCCTGTGGCATATATCCTAAATGGGTATAATACCTCTCGCCTAACTGCTCAATTGTTTTTCCGTTTAAACTGATACTGCCAGAAGTTGGTTTCAGAACACCACATATCATCCGCATCAGCGTTGTCTTGCCCGCACCGTTTGCGCCAAGCAGCCCATATACCCCCGGCACTAAATTGGCACTTACATTGCCTACAGCACATTTTTCTCCGTACTGTTTTCTTACGTCTTGTAACTGTAATTCCATACAGAACCTCCCTATTCATTTTTATGGTCATTACTCGCACAAAAAAATAGATGACCTAGCTTTAAGCATAAATCATCTATCTTAGGCAGTGCTTTTTTGTATCTTAATTTAACCTTAAGTTATTGATCTATGAAAGGAAGAACGATAGTAAACCGCGTTCCTTCCCCTCGTTTGCTTTTAACAGCAATATTTCCATTGTGGAGTGTTATAATCTGTTTTGCAATCGCAAGTCCAAGACCGCTTCCCTCTGGTTTCTCTTTCATGTTTGTCCCTCTGTAATACCGGTTAAACAGTTCCGACTGTTCCTTGTCACTCATACCGATTCCATTATCAGAAATGCAAATCAATATTCTCTTTTTCGGGTCTGTGTCTATACTGATTGTTACTTTTGTTTCAGGTGGGTTATGCGTCAATGCATTAATGATAAGGTTATTCACAGCACGACGGAATAAATCAATGTCAAGGCAAACCTCACATTCCTGAATATTGCTTTCAAACTCAATACTGCGATTAACAAAAGCGGGGTCATTTACAATATCAATGACCAATTCTTTCAGGAAACGCACAAGGCGTACCGTCTGCGGATGGTATGGTACTGCGCCTGAATCCAACTGATAAGTCAGCTTTAAATCATTCATCATTTTTTCAGTGTGATTCGCATTTTTTAAAATAATTCCACCGTATTCCTGTACGGTTTCACCGTCAAGGGTAAGACTGTCCATAAGCAATTCCGCATAGCCTTTAATTGGTGAGAGCGGTGTTTTTAAATCGTGCGTAATATTTGAAATCCACTCTCTGCGTATTCGTTCTGTATCCTGCTGAACCTTATCACTGTGGCAGATTTCTGCATCCATCTTATTAAGCGCCCCATAGATTTCTCCAAAAACTCCCTTTTCAGGCAACGAAGTATAGGAACGCATTGAAACATCCCCAATACCTTTTGATATTTTGCCAAGATGTCTGGTAAGCCAAAAGCCATAACAAATCACGAAAAGAAGAATGGAACACAAAATGAAGAATATTCCCGTGCGGAATAATGGTGAAAGCCGTCCCACATTCTCTCCGTTATAGTAAAGCATATGTTTCCCTATCGCATAAGGAAATCCAATCAAATAGCTCCACGTTTCCCCTGAATCTTCATAGCTGTTCACAAAAATAGTGTTTCCCTGTCCATAAGCACTTGTGTGGAGTGAAATCAGTTCAGATGCAGAGTATTTGATTGGATAATTCTCAGGCTTGTTGTGGCAAAAAACTTCTTGTCCTGTTTCATCAATGACCTGAAGCCACAGCCCATATTCGTTCAACCGCTTAAGCCCTATTTTTTCTATTTTGATATTGCCGTTATCGTTCTCCATCCATACTGAAAAATTATCTGTAAACCTGTCTGGCCATGATGCCAGGCTCAAACCTTCTGGCTCAGTTATTCCGAAAATATAGTAGAACATTCCGATTGCAATAACAACGGCGATAAGAAGCAATGCTGACACTAAAACGAATATCCTTAAAAATGGATTTTGTTTCTTTTTATTTCTCATGTGGATTTACCAACTTATAGCCTAAACCTTTCATCGTAATAATATATTGGGGCGTTGCGGGGTTTCCCTCTAACTTTTCACGCAGATGACGGATGTGTACCATTATAGTATTATCACACCCAAAGCTGTCCTCACCCCAAACAATTTCATATAAGCGTTCACGGCTGATTACCCGTCCTAAATTCTCCGCCAAATACTGTAAAATTTCAAATTCCCGTGCGGTTAATCCGATTTCCTTATTATTCTTCAATACCCTACAACCGTCAGTATCTATCATCAATTCACCAATTTTAATAGAAAAATCCCGTATTGGAACTTGTCTGTATTCTGCACGGCGTAACCCAGCTTTCACCCTATATACCATTTCTTTTGGACTAAACGGCTTTGTGACGTAATCGTCACCGCCAACAGCCAAGCCAAGTATTTTATCCAATTCATCATTTTTTGAAGAAAGAAACAAAACAGGACAATGCGAAAACTCCCGTATTTGTTTACACACTTCATACCCATCTATATCTGGTAGCATAACGTCTAAGATGATGATGTCTGGTTGAATTTCCTTACACGTAATTACAGCGGATATCCCATTAGCAATTTTAGTAATATTGTAAAAACCTTCTATGTTTAGAGCTTTTTCAAGTAAATCTAATATGTCTGGCTCATCATCAACAAGCATAATTTTATACCTATTCACTGAACCGCGCCCTCCTTTTGTTTTGTAGTTTCACCCACATTGTCCTTGTATCTTCTATCAGCAGATTTTTCAGAGCCTTTCGGGATTAGCCAAGTATTCCCCATTTTTTCGGCACCGATAATACGTCCCATATGACAATATTGCAATACACGCCTATCCGAAACCTTCCATTCTGCAGCGGTTTCCTTTGTAGTCATATAATCCATTTTGCACCTCCATCATTACATATTATATTTCGTTTATCCGAAGAATACAAGTTGCACAAATAAATATCTTTTTATAATACCATAAAATTGGCGGCAAAGTTTGATATGATATGCCCTGCCGCCAATCTGCTATGCGTATATGATTTCTTCGTTCACAATCTCCCTCGCACAAGCCCTTATGCTATTTATTCGTCCTGTCCATTCTAAGGCGTTTTCTTCCTTTAGCTGTTCTGTTTATGCACTGTGCCTGTTTCATGCACTCTTTGAGCCTTTCAAAGTGTTCCTGTGCCTGCCTGTCAATATCAGCAAGATAGGCGTTAAGTCTGCTGCTCGTGAGAAGATTGATGTATGTAACCTTTCGGTACTGCTTCAGATAATCCAGATGCCGTTGTCTCCAAATACCTATCGGTTGTTCTTCCTCGGCGGGTAATCTCAAATCTGGGATGAGAAGCTCCTTTTCTTTATGGTTTTGGTTTCTGCGGGGTATCTGCAAGCACTGGATCAGCAGGCTGTATGTATATACTATCTTTAAGTTAAGTAATCCCCATTCTGACTAACGGTGGCCGATGTGTTGAAATCAATAACCGCCATGAAATCCTCGTGGGTGAAATACTGTTCCGGGGCCAGCCCGAAAGAATTTACGGACTGGCTGTATCAGCAAAGTAATATAATTGTTGAACTAACGGAGTATTGACTAACATCAAGTTGCTTAGACAAAGCAAAAGACGCCTTGCTTAGCAAGACGTCTTTAGGAACTCCTTCTACGCATGGCAGATGAGCGATTATTAGTATTGCGATTTTCAATGATTTGTCAATGCGTTTGGGCTGTAAATATCTGTTAATTATTTCCGATCGATTGCTTCGGTTAACAGTCTCGTGAAGCACTCTTTTTCGGTTAACAGCCCTGTCCTCTACCTCGGGTCATCCGGGATAATAATCGCCGCAATGAAATACACCAGTATCCCGCTCCCGGTGCATGCCAGAAGCACCAGCCCCAGACGGATCAGCGTCGGATCAATGTTAAAATACTCTGCAATTCCTGCACATACGCCGCAAACCATGCGGTCTCTTCTTGAACGGTACAATTTTTTCGGTTCCATATCTTCTCCTCCTTGCTTCTATTTCTCTGAAAATGTAACTGCTACAGTTCCCATGCCGCAGGTAATCTCCATACTCTTCGCAGCATTATTGTCAATCTTTTTTTCTGCGCCGATACCGGAGAAGCTCGCTTCCCCGCAGGCGATACTGCCTATCCCGCAGTCAATCTTGTAATTATAGTCCTTTTCCTTCCCGCCGGCAATGTAGGAAACTTCCCCGACACCGCAGTCGATCTCCGTCTTTTTGTCTGCAGTTCCCGACACCACCATGCTTCCTGCGCCGCACTTCAGCTCCGCCTTGCCTGCCGTAAAGTTTTCCACGGCCCCTTCGCCTGCCCCCACGTCAACAGACAGCTCTGCCGCATGAATATCCGAGACATGAACGAATCCTCTGCCAAGGCTTAAGGACGCCTCATTAAACTGATAATCCTTTGGTATATGGATAATGAGCCTGCCATACCTACTGCCCGGAATACCGACGATCCTCTTTTTTGTGACGATCTTAAGCTCATCTTCATCCATATAGCACTTAAGCCCTAACTTCTTGTTGAAGTCCTCCGTCTCGACCCGGATTTCCTCCGGTGCGGCCGACGTATAATCCACCTCCAGGGCTGCTCCCCACAACTCGGTATCTATGGAGTTAACCCCGGTAAAGGTCTGGCTTCCCGTGCCGGATATGATCTCCGTCCTGCTTCCCGTGTTGGTGACTGCACCATGCGCAGCCGTATGCTCCATGCTATGCGGCGTCCCGTCATGACTTCTGTCCCAGCCGTCATCGTCGTAATCGTCTTCATCATCGTAGTCATCGTCGTAATCGTCATCGTCTTCATCATAATCATCAATGTCAAAGTCATCATCATAATCATCATAATCATTCTCAATCATACTCCCGATGACGATCCCATTCGGAAACCTATCCTCGATAGCCTCCAACGATACCCCCAAAACAAACGCGATCATACAGCACACCAGACCGGCGCCTACACATACGCCGCACACGATCCAGAAGATCTTCCATCCTCTCTTCATCCCTATACCACCGCCTTTCTCTGGAACGGCCTGCTAAATATCCACACGATCCCCCTGCATATCCCCGGAAATACAACGATGCACAGCTTCACTCCTGCCACCGTGCCGATCGCTCCGATCGCGCCCAGGATCAATCCGGTTCCGATCAGCGCCATCCCTACCGCTATCTCAGGAATCAGCGCAATAATCCCGGCGCCCACAAGCACCGCTCCCGTGACCGCCATCGCCATGAAGCAAAGCACGATCGCAAAAAAGAATGCGAACAGCGCTACGATACCGGCAAATACTACCGCCACGACAGCAAGGGCACACGGGATGACGACCGGCGCTCCCACAAGGACGATTGCAATGATCAGGAGAACCTTTAAGGCATTGCTGCTCCATGGCTTCTGCTTCTGGCTGCCCCCGCCTTCGTACTGGTATCCCTGATAGCTGTAATTGCCCCCATCCTTCTGGTACGCTCCCTGAGAATCGCTCCAGGCGTCACCGCCTCCCTGATGGCCATATCCTCCGGACACCGGTTCTCTCATCGCCGGCATATGCTTATCCGTACGGCTCCCGTCCTGACAGCCCGTCTCTGTATATACCTTCTCCGCCTGCTGCCCCAAAAGATCCGCCTTAATCTTCTCGGCTACCTTCCCCGGGC
>Ga0137306_102933_pt1 | contig 13411 bp, 7 predicted proteins | sample Inofroosms_March_FD_97187 | JGI IMG/M metagenome (GOLD analysis project Ga0137306, IMG submission 97187) | Mouse cecal microbial communities from Vienna, Austria - N-Acetylneuraminic and N-Acetylglucosamine D2O microcosms_March | ecosystem: Host-associated > Mammals > Digestive system > Large...
GAAAAAGGTTTCCGTTTTGCACTTTTTCCATTTCTTCTGTCCAAAACACATCATTTTGCGGCTGGTACGAAGGAAATAAATAGCAGCTTTCTACATGCATGTACTCTTTTACCTTATCCCATTCCACAAAAAAGCCGGCTCCATGGGCACAGAATACAGAGCCTGAAGGATTTTCCAAATCCCTTTCCGGCTCATAAGCCGTCTGCCTTACCACTTCTTCCGTATTGTGGCACAATCCATATCCCCGCAATGTACAAAATAATTTCCCATGCCCCTTTGTATACGCCGCTACTTCCCTTGGATAATCGCGCATGGATGCTACCGGGGCATATCCTGTCAGTACCCCTATCCCGTCCTCTGTCATGGGCGCAGAAAAAGCGCCGCTCATTTTTTCCACATCCGCCATAGCACGGCCTATCATTTTCTCCGGCACCTCCAGCCGGAAATCATAATAAGGTTCCAAAAGGACAGGCTGTGCCTCCATCAGCCCCTGACGTACCGCCCGGTAACATGCCTGCCTAAAATCCCCGCCTTCCGTATGTTTTTGATGGGCTTTCCCTCCAATTAAGGTAATCTTCATATCGGTAATCGGCGCACCGGTCAGCGTTCCTTTATGCTCCTTTTCCTCCAAATGGGTCAGCACAAGCCGCTGCCAATTCCGGTCCAGCATATCCTCGCTGCAATCCGATGCGAGCACAAGCCCGCTTCCCGTCTCTCCCGGCTCCAGCAAAAGATGCACCTCCGCATAATGCTTTAAAGGTTCAAAATGGCCCACTCCTTCTACTGTATTGGCAATCGTCTCTTTATACACAATATTCCCTGTACCGAAACTTACTGCAACGCCAAACCGTTCAGCAATCATACTTTTCAGCACTTCCGTCTGCACTTCCCCCATGATTTTTACCTGTATTTCTTTGAGGGTTTCATCCCACACCAAATGAAGCTGCGGCTCTTCTTCCTCCAACATCCGAAGCTTCGGAAGCAGTAGGGCCGGATTGCAATCCGGCGGCAATTCCAGCCGGTAAGTCAAAACCGGTTCCAAAACAGGAAGGAAAGAGGCTCTTTCTATCCCCAGCCCTTCCCCTGGTTTGGTATGGGTAAGCCCAATCAATGCACAGACATCCCCGGCTGCCGCTTCTTCCGCCACACGGTATTTTTCTCCGGAATAAATACGGATTTGATTTATCTTTTCTTCCCAATGTTCCCCGTCTTTACCACCGTTAAGCGCTTCTTTTGTCTTCAGCTTCCCCCCTGTAACCTTTAAAAAAGTCAACCGGTTCCCCTGCTGGTCTCTGGTGATTTTAAATACTTTGGCGCCAAAGGCATCCGGGTATGTTTTCTTTTGCGTATAGTCTGCAAGTCCGAGAAGAAATTCTTTTACCCCTTCCGATTTCAGGGCGGAACCGAAAAAACAAGGGAATATTTTGCGCTCCGTAATCAATCTCCTGATTTCTTCCTCCGCTATTGTTCCTTGCTCCAAAAAAGCATCCAATACTGCTTCTTCGGCCATTGCTATATTCTCGTAAAACCCCTGCTGCTCTTCTTTGGAACACTTTTTTGTAAAATCAATGCATTCGCCGCTTAATCTTTTTTTCAGTTCCACCATCAATGCATCTTTGTCCGTTCCGTTCTGATCCATTTTATTTATAAATAGAAATACCGGCAAATTGTATTTTTTAAACAGCCGCCATAAGGTTACGGTATGGCCTTGTACTCCATCCGCTCCGCTTATAACCAACACAGCATAATCCAGCACTTGCAGCGTACGCTCCATTTCAGCGGAAAAATCCACATGCCCGGGAGTATCCAGCAGCGTTGCCTGCCTATCCCCAAGCCGGAAAAGAGCCTGCTTGGAGAAAATCGTGATTCCCCGGCTTCTCTCCAATTCATAGGTGTCTAAAAAAGCATCTTTATTATCCACCCTGCCCATCTGCCGGATACTGCCGCTGAAATAAAGCATTGCTTCCGATAAAGTTGTCTTTCCCGCATCCACATGCGCCAATATCCCTATTACCACCCCGTCCTCCCTTTCCTGCCTGCCACACCGGCACAGATTGCCCCCACAGGCAATCCTCCCGTGTCCCTTGTGAATAGAAAGCTGCCCTCAAGCTGCATTTTGCAGCCTGAACGCAGCTCTTCCCTTGCCATAAGTATGCCCGCGCAGCGCGGCATTCATTGTCAGCTAACGTAATTGTCAAAATAACCCTGAATCAAAATTACCGGTGTACCTTTATCCCCGGAACCGCTGGTCAAATCGCAGAGGGAACCGATTAAATCCGTCAGCTTCCTCGGCGTCGTACCTTGTGACGCCATATCGCCCACCAAATTATCCTTTTTCTCCCTAATGCGTTTTTCAATGGCTTCCTTTAATGCTGCCCCAGATAAATCCTTAAAATCATTATCCGCCAAATATTTCAATTTCACTTCGTTGGGCGTTCCTTCCAATCCCGGCGTACTTGCCGGAGATACGCAAGGATCTGCCAATTCCCATATCTTCCCTACCGGATCTTTGAACGCTCCATCGCCGTATACCATTACTTCCACATGCTTTCCTGTCTTGTCAAGGATTTCCTTTTGTATATCCATAACCAAATCTGTACATTCCCTTGGGAAAAGCTTTACGGAACTTTCCGTGGATTTGTTAGAGCCTAAAAGCCCATATTTTTCATTGTGCCCACTTCCATTTAACGACGCATTCAATATATCATCCAAACCGCATACCACCTCTGCCCCACACGCTTTCAGTATCTTCTTTGTACGGGCACGGGTATGGATATCACAGTTTAACACATTTTTCGTATATTTTAATATTTTCCGGCAGTCATTGGCAAAAACCACTTCTACTTCCGTTCCCTCTTCGCGGATAATATCGCTGTAATACTGCACATAATCCACCCCGGTAAAAGGATGTTTGTTTTCTCCGAAAAGCTCCCTATATTTTTCCAACGTCAGCAAATCGCTGTAAGGATTGATTCCCGCATCATCCAATTTATCTAAAGAAACCAGTTCGTTCCCTACTTCATCACTGGGGTAGCTTAACATCAGTACGATTTTCTCCGCACCTTTCGCAATCCCACGCAGGCAGATGGCAAAACGGTTTCTGGATAAAATGGGGAAAATAACCCCTATGGTTCCGCCGCCCAGTTTTGCTTTTACGTCTTCGGCAATATCATCTATCGATGCGTAATTGCCCTGGGAACGGGCAACCACTGACTCCGTGACCGCAATCACATCTCTGTCCCTTAACGCAAAGCCTTCGCTTTCTGCTGCCTCTAATACACTGTCCGTCACGATTTTCACCAGATTATCCCCTTCCCTTATGATAGGGCAACGGATTCCTCTCGATATCGTTCCTACTTTTCTCTCCATGTATTTACCTCATTTCTGCGCTGCTTTTTTTGCGCGACGGATTTGCGGTGACAGCGCGGACGCAAATCCTTTGCTTAACATAAGGATGGAACGCTTGATGCGGCATCCGTTGTTTTCTTTGCCCGGGTTTATATGTTGCTCATTCCCGGATTTTTTATCCGGCAAAAACTTGCCTTGTATATTATAATGGATATTGATGGGAAAGGGAAGACTTTCCTTGCATCTTTTATTTGTTTGCATTATTTGAACATTATTTTTATATGGTGTTTTGAATCCGCTCAGGCAGGGAGACCATTAAGGGGTTATTTTTTGTATTTTGGGTCCAGTTCGGCGGCTTTTTGGAAGTCTTTTTCGGCTCTTTCGGTTTCGCCCAACTTTTCATAGCAAATACCCCGGTTATAGTAAGCTAGTGCATATTCCGGGTTTAGTTCTATTGCTTTATTATAATCCTCTATTGCTTTCTTTTCCTCACCTAAATCACTATAACGATTTCCCCGATTATTATATGCCATTACATATTCCGGGTTTAGTTCTATTGCTTTATTATAATCCTCTATTGCTTTCCCAGTCTCACCTAAATCACCATAACGATTTCCACGATTATTATATGCATCTGTATATTCTGGATTCAGTTCTATTGCTTTATTATAATCCTCTATTGCTTTCCTTTTCTCACCTAAATCACTATAACTATTTCCACGATTATTATATGCCATTGCATATTCCGGATTTAGTTCTATTGCTTTATTATAATCCTCTATTGCTTTCCCCTTCTCACCTAGCTCACTATAACGATTTCCACGATTATTATACGCTCTTGCATATTCCGGGTTTAATTCTATTGCTTTATTATAATCCTCTATTGCTTTCCTTTTCTCACCTAAATCACTATAACTATTTCCACGATTATTATATACATCTGCATATTCTGGATTCAATTCTATTGATTTGCTATAACTTTCTATCGCCTTTTTCAAGTTCTCCTTCTTTTCCTCTATTTTTGATAAATCATCATAACTAATTCCTTGATTATAGTATGTAATATAATTTTGAGGATCCAATTCAATACATTTACTATAATCTTTGATGGAATTCTTATAATTTTTCAATCCCCAATAAGCAATCCCCCTGCAATTATAGGCAGCTTCATAGTCAGGATTTAATTCTATTGCCTTTGTATAGTATTCCACTGCATCGCTATAATTCTCATTAACCCTCTCATAATTCCCTAACCTGTAATAATTTTCAGCAGAAGGTTCTTCCTTTATTAATTCCAATAAAGCTGCTTTTTCTTTGTCCGCATAATCTTCCAAAGATTTCTTTACCACTTCTTCCTCTTTCGTAGGCTCAATAATTTCTTCCACTTTCCTGCTAAATTCATCAAATTCCTTATCATATCGCTCTGCCCTTTCTTTGGCTACTTCCATAATCCTTTGATTTGGGCTTTCATAGTGGAAGTGGTTGCCAAGCATAAGCATCATTTCATCGAATCCTGCGATTGGAACAAAATAGCCTTTTTGATCCTCTACCAGCTTTATAATATCTTCGTTGGGTTCAGCGCCCACATAGCACCAGTAAATGCCGTTTAATTCTACGGTCCTGTCCTTCAAAAATTCCATTAATGTCCTGTCGCCTCCGCCATATCCGATGACGATAGGGGTAAAAATACGGAAGACCGTCTGTAAGACTTTTTTCCATTGTGCCGAAAGTTCCTTTAGCTCATCACTTTTGTTTAAAGGGTGGAAAAACAATCCCCGGTGGAGTTTGGCAATAATCGGCCTTTTTGTACTGATATCCACATATTCCGCCAACGATTCATGGCTTGCCACGATAGGGCGTTTTCCCGTGTAAATGAAAAGGGCATCTTCTATCAGACTATCAAAATTTGTCGTAATGACAAGGTTGTTTTCCGTTGTAGCCAAAAACCTCGCCAATGGATAATGGCCGAATCCAGGCTGGGCGTTTTCCATCTTTCTTTCCAGATAAGAGTAGCCATTATGGTAGTCGGGGAAGAATCTCAATTTATAAATATCAAAATAATTTTCGCTTTTTATGGAAATATCCTTTATTTCCAACTTCTCCATCAGAATTTCTATTTCCTTTTCGTTATATTTTTCCTTAATTTCCTTTACCCAAATTTTTGACAAGTCAATCCCGGTTGGGATTCCGGCATTCCTCGACACACCGGAACCCAAAATAAAGCAATATCTTTTGCCGTTCTCTGAGCTTTCTTTCAATGTATTGAAAAAACATTTTAACGATAAGGAATTATTTCCTATTTTTTCTTTCATCTTCCGTTCCCCTTTCCATTCATTTGTTTATTCCCGCGAGCAACGAGCCAAGTGGCTGCTTGCAGACATTTGGCGACTGCCGCGAGGGTCAAATACCCCGCTGCTCTGCAGCGCTACAAGCTTGATACCCCGTTGCTTGCAGCGGGGTCTTTGATTCCGACTCCATATCTACTCCAGCTTAAACTTCCCCACTTCCTTTTCCAGTTGTTCCCCGATCTTTTTATTCAAATCCGCACGGTTTTCAATGTCGCCCATACTCTCGGTCAATTGGGCGGATACTTCGGATACATTGACAATCCCTTTCGCATTTTCTTCCACTGCGGTGCTTACCGCCTGCAAAGCTTCTTTCATCTTGTTCACAGACTGATCCAACTGCTCCGAATCCTGTGCAAATTTTTCCATCATACCATGAATGTTTTGCGCATCCTCCCGGTATTCCTGGCTGGATCCAAGCAGCTTCCGATACCCTTCCATCGCAGTCTCTTCCATAAACTGAAGCATTTTCTCCGCTTCCAACGCCAGCCCTTCCACTGCGGAAATTACTTGTGTGCTGACTTGTTTTATCTGGGCTGCCGTATTCGCCGAATTTGACGCCAGCTTTCCGATTTCATCTGCCACTACGGCAAACCCTTTCCCGGCTTCCCCTGCCCTCGCCGCTTCTATGCTGGCGTTCAGCGCTAAAAGGTTGGTCTGTCCGGTAATGCTGATGATATTTTCCGTTAAAAGATTGATTTCTTCCACCGACTTGGACTTCCGGATTTTATCATTCACCGAATCCGCCAATTCCAGCACAAGGGCATGGGCATTATTTTGCTCCTCCTCGGCATAATGGTAAACCTTATCTGCCTTCTCTTCAATTTTCTCCGCATAATGGTTCCCCGTCTCCGCCTGCTCGGAAATATAGTTAATATTTGTATACACGGCTTCCATAGATTCGCTAATCTGATTCAAAGTTGCCGTACTTTCTTCCATAGCCGCGCTCATTTGTTCCATAGTAGCGGAAACCTCCATAATATTCCCTCCCGCATTTTTCAAATTCCCGAATATGATTTTCGTCGATTCGTTCAATTTGCACGAGTTATCGGAAATACGCAGCATGATTTCACGGATATACTTTAGCAGTTCATTCACATTGTCCGCCATCAGTTCCATTTCATCCCCGGTTTTCACATGTAATGTCTGGGTCAAATCCCCTTCGTTATGTACCAATTCATAAATCTTTTTATTCACTGTCCAAAGGCTGCGGGTAATCGTCCTGACAATCAGGTTCAAAATAATTATTGCAATTAACACCCCGGCTGCCCCGATTTGCAGCATCCTAACCCTTATATTTCCCAGCCTTTCCACAATCTCCGAAGCATCATAATCGCTGCCCAAAACCGCTGCCACACGGTTCCCCTCATCCCGTATCGGAACATATGCCGTAATCAAATCCCCATCCTCTGTGGAGTCTATGTAATCCTGCACGTACACTTCCCCTTCAAATACAGGGCGCAGCTCTTCGTATCTATATTCAAATGTTTCCCCGATTGCACTTCTATTTTCGGTTTCATCCGTGTCAATTCCATAGAAAACAGCGCTTCCGTCCGTGCTAAGGGTATAAAGATAAGCTACGCTACAGGTATGCTTTGCATCTAACAGCTCCTGCAGCATCCCTTCGTACTCCGGGCTTCCCTCATCCCCTGGCTTTAAGTCCGCTACGGAAGCATCTATCTGCCCCACAGCCACTTTTGCGGCAATTTCCGCCTGCTCAATCCCCATGCTAACCATATTTTCTTCCATGCTTTTATAAAAACTTACCCCCAGCAAAAGGAACAGACCAATCATCAACAGGCTTGTACACAATAATATTTTCACTCTAATACTTAATCTTCTTGTCCTCTTTTTCATCTTTATCTCCATTTCTGCGCAGCTTTTCCATATCACAAATTTGTAGATGCCGTACGGATACAAGTATCGACGATATTCTTTCACCGTCCTGCGATTTATTATACTACTTCTTTATCGGAAAAACAATAAATCCCACTACCAGCAATAAAAAAGAGTTGACCAGACGGCATCCGGTTTTCTTGGCAATTCCCATCCAACTTTCAGTTAGCTATTTACGAACGGCAGCAGTTATAGTAAAATAGGTGCGTATAAATTGGAAATCAGGGGGTATTATGGGAAGAGAAGAATATAGTAAAGCTTATAAATTAGGAAAAAAGGACTACCAGTCACGTATGCTTCATGGGGAAAAGCCGACCCTTAAAGTCCTGGATGATATTATGCCGGAAAAAGGTTCCTATTCCGAGCAGTCGCTTGGGCTTGTACAGATTCCTACGGAACAGATTGTAGGAACTAAAACCATTGGAAGAAGCAATTCCTTTTCGGGCAATTTTATGCCGATTCTGCGTGAAAATTCGGAGTTTGCCCAAAAATGGTCTTCCCTTAGCACCAGCCATATCAAGGAAGGAATCCGGGAGCCCATTAAAGCTTATGAATACATGAATAAATTTTACGTACTGGAAGGCAATAAGCGGGTCAGTGTGATGAAATATTTCGGCGTTGTCTCTATTCCGGGAAACGTCACCCGTATTGTGCCAAGACGCACGGAAGAAAAAGAAAACAAAATATACTATGAATTTCTGGACTTCTACAAAGTAGCGCCAATCAATTATATCTGGTTTTCTCAGGAGGGCAGCTTTGCCAAACTGCAAAAAGCGGTTGGGAAAGAGCCAGAGGAAATGTGGTCGGACGAAGATTTATTGAAAATCAGCGCTTTTTATACACGGTTCAGCGCAGAATTTAAGGCAAAAGGCGGCAACAAACTAAATATTACGCCCGGGGACGCATTCCTTGCCTTTATCACTTTGCACGGATATGATGCCACCGAGGAAAAAACCACCAATGAACTGAAAGAATTGATGGTAAAATCTTGGGAAGAATTTAAGCTTTTGCAGGAAGACCAGGAAATCGATCTGAAAATGAAGCCGAACCAGGAAAAGAAGCCTCTGTTAAATCTCCTGCTTCCGTTAAGTTCCCCTAAACTGCAAATCGCTTTTATATATGAAAAAACACCGGGAACTTCCGCATGGACTTATGCCCATGAACTTGGCAGATTTTATTTAGAGCAGACCTTCCCCGATGAATTGAACACGGTTTGCTACGAAAACGGCACAAAGGAAAATATAGATTCCCTTATCGAAGAGGCGATTGCGTCCGGTTGTAATTTAATATTTACCACTACGCCCGCTTTTGTGCAGGCGAGTGTAAAAGCCGCGATTGCACATCCGGAAACCCGGATTTTAAGCTGTTCCCTCAATACCTCCCACCGCTATATCCGTACTTACTATTCCCGGATGCATGAGGCAAAATTCCTAATGGGGGCGATTGCCGGGGCAATGGCAGAAAACAACCGGATAACCTATGTGGAAAACTACCCGATTTATGGTTCCATCGCTAATATCAACGCTTTTGCGCTGGGGGCAAAAATGATAAACCCGCGGGCAAAAGTGTATTTGGAATGGTCTACTTTAAAAGATGTGGATATTGAAGAAAAAATTAAAGAAACAGGTTCTTCCTGCGTTTCCGGCCGGGATATGGTGATTCCGGAAGAGACTTCCCGCTTTTTCGGCATATACCATATGGAAGGGGATTATACGCGGAACCTGGCTATGCCTTTGTATCATTGGGGAAAATTTTATGAACAGCTCATCCGTACCATTATGGACGGGAAATGGAAATACGACGACAATCCGTCCACCACAAAGGCTATCAATTATTGGTGGGGGATGTCCTCCGGCGTTATCGATGTCATTTGTTCCCAACACCTGCCTATCGGCACGAAACGTTTGGTGGAACTTTTAAAAGCCACTATCAGTTCGGAGCAATTTAACCCGTTTTCCGGCATATTATATTCCCAGACGGGCATCGTTACGGATAATCCGGAAAGCGCGCTTTTGCCGGAAGAAATCATGACGATGGACTGGCTGGCGGAAAATATTATCGGAACGATTCCGAAAAAACAAGAGTTAAAAGAACAGGCCGTGCCTGTCATCGATCAACAGGGAGTAAAAAAGGAAGGATGACGCACCAATGAAAATACTGGTGATTGCAGACGAAGAATCGAAATTTTTATGGGATTTTTTCGAGAAAAGCAAGCTGGAAGGCATCGACCTGATTATTTCCTGCGGCGATTTGGATCCGCGCTATCTTTCTTTTCTGGTAACTCTTTCCACCGTACCGGTACTGTACGTACATGGAAACCATGACGGAAAATACGAAAAAGTCCCACCGGAAGGATGCACTTGCATTGAAGACCAGATTTATGTCCATGAAGGCATCCGTATCCTTGGGCTCGGCGGCTCCATGCGCTATAAGCCGGGGCCGCATCAATACACCGAACGGCAAATGCGGCAGCGGGTGGCCAAATTATGGTTCCAGCTTTTCAGAAAGCGGGGGTTTGACATCTTAGTCACCCATGCCCCCGCCTATCAGCTAAACGACGGGCGGGATTTACCCCATCAGGGATTTCAGGTATTCCGTACATTGATGGAAAAATACCGCCCCAAATATTTCCTTCACGGTCATGTCCATATGTCCTATGGTAGGAAACACAAGCGTTATGATAAATATGAAGATACTCATATTATTAATGCATACGAGCGATGTGTGATTGAATTTGAAGACGAAAATCCGCAGGAGCATCTACGCTAGCCCACTCTCCCCGGCTTTTCCAAAATCACCTTTTCTAATCAAGGCATACCTCCGTCAAGGCATCGCTTCCCCTGTCTGCAAATTTCCGGACAAGCTTTTTTGCAACCGGATTTTGATTGCTAAACCAGCTTTTCCAAAAAGGATACCCCATTCTGCGGTTTTCCTTTTCCAAAAAAGTCGCATACCGTCGCCCCTACATCGGATAATGAGGAACGCAGCCCAAGCTCCACGCTATGGATTCCTTTTTTGTATACCAAAAGCGGCACATTTTCCCTTGTATGCTTATTGTGGCCGATATCCGGGTCATTTCCATGATCTGCCATAACGAGCAAAATATCTTCTTCCCCTAACAGCGGAATCATTTCTCCAATCTTTTCATCCGCAATTTCCAACAGCCGGCGGTACCAATCCGCATCCTGACTATGTCCTGCCAAATCGGTTTCCTGCACGTTGGTACAGATAAATCCATTTTTCCTCGTCTTGATTTCGTCAATTGTCAAGTCCAAAACTTCTCCTGTGGGCACACAGGAAACGCTCTTTCCTCCATCATTGGCTACAATATCCGCCACTTTCCCGAACAGCACAACGGGAACACAGGCATCCGTCAAAATCGTCGGCGCTTGTACATTCTTATCTACCCCATACCCCAAATGCAGGCATTGATAGCCTTCGTTATAAGAGCCTGATTTTACGGCATGGATGCCAATGTATTTCCCTTCCCGCACTTCCTCGGCATCGAGCAGGTTTTGCAGCGTGGTTCCTGTGCCCCCAAACGGGATAATTCGGTTTACCGTAGCAACCTCTCTTACATGCTGTCCGATTTCCAATTCTTTTTCAAATGAAATAAAGTCCAACGGAGCGGTACAGTTATATGCCATTCCTAAGTCCGCGTCTATATTGTCCGCTACCGTTACATAATCATCTACCAGCAGATATCTTAACCCTGCCGTTTCACGCACTTCTACCTTATGATTCTTTTCCAACAAATGCTCCCGGATGATATCTACCTTTTCCTGAAAAGGCTGTGCTACCGGTTTTTTTGGCAAAGTCCCCATGATTTCCTGATGACCCATGAAAGTATCCGCCCCCCAGTGCATCAGCTCCGCCCTGCCAAAGTTTGCATCCGGGGAAAATTTCATACATTGGCTTTCCCGTCCATAAGCATTCATCAACCCCAGCCGTTCCAGATTAGGAAAACGGATATCCGGGAAATCCCGTAAAATACTGCCAAAAGTGTTGGCTATCTCATCGCCGGGGCGCACTTCCTTGGCGTCTTTCATCGCCCCCATACCAAAACCATCCAATACGATTACAATAAACCGTTTCATTTCTTCACCCTTCCCGTCATTTGCCCTATCCTTGTTTTACGTTCCCTAAACTGTCATATATGCCCGTTATTACCGGTTTCTGCTCCGCTACCCCTTCCAACAGCACCACATCGCTGCGCGTAACAAATATCTGGTAACGGAATGCCATCACTACTGTTTCCCCTATTTGGCACGGCTCTTCCAATCCGAAATGATAATCGATGCTCTCCAGGCTGGGCGGCATTACCTTCATGCAGCGCAAGTGACGCAAATCCCTTCCTACCAACGCATTCGCCACGTGGGAACGACGGTAAAAGCCGCCTCCATAGCAATATCCCCTGCCGTCAAAATTGTGGGATACTTCACTTATGTAAGCAACGCAGCTTTTTTCCGGCAAATCCATCACTGCATGAGCCGGTGTGGTTCCGGTCAATCCATGCCCCGGTTCCCCGCAGTTGCCGCCCTGCCCTTCCATCAAACCTATTGTCCTTGTACAAGTTGCCGAAGGGGTATTTACGATTTCAGCCTTTATTCCATGCTTTTCCAAAATATCCACTGCGCGCATCACTGTCCGGAGATTGGCAGTGGGAGCAATATCCCCCAAATCTTCCCGGAATAGATAGCATGGAAAAGAAGTTACCCCGGCAACCCTTATCCCTTGGTAGCCCATCGTATGTTCCAGAAACCGCGGCAAATCCTTCAGTGGAATCCCCGCCGTCTGCCCGCTGTACATCATGTCACTGTCATCGCAGACACGAATCATCAGCTTCTGCACTTTCCCCAAAGACACTGCTGCCTGGCTGACAGCCTTCGCCTTCTCCTCCGAAAAAACCGTAATATACTCCGGCCCATAATCTACCATATCCCGCAGCATCACTTGCGGCACCTGAACCAAATGCCCTACATTGCCAATCGGGATTCTATGGCGCATCATCACCTGTGCTTCCTTATAATCCACAACTACCGCGCCCTCATATCCCATTTCCACCAGTTCTTTTGCTAAAACAGGATTGCGCCCTAACTGCTTCAGCATAAAGAACAAACGGATTCCTTTATCATCCGCTGCCTTTTTCATAAAGGACGCATTTTTCCGGAATTGCTCCAAATCCACAACATACGAATCCGGAAGCAGTTTCCCTTCCTGATGAAGCCTGCATGCAGCATCTATCAAATTGGCGTTATCTTTCTGCAGCTTCTCTATGAACATATTCCCACCCTTTCCATTGCTTCTTTCAAAATCCTGATTACCGTATCATCACCGCTGCGCATAGGGTTAATGCGTATCATCCTTTTTCCAATCCCTGCATCGGAAGCCCGGAATGTACCGGACACACGGTAAAACATCGGCACGATTTCATACTTCGACTCGGCTCCTACCGGATTAGGGGCAGCCCCCAGCTTTTCCGCTTCTGCCAATATCTGCTCTGCCACCGGTTCCTCAAATTCCACCAGCAATACTTTGGACTGCGCATTCGCTAAAAATGCCTGGCGGATTCCCGGTAATTCGCCGGAAGTAAGCCTTGCCAGCAAACGATCGTTTACTTTCGCCTGTACCGCCAAAGACACCGGCGCATAAACCAATCCCCTTAACACCTCCAATGCTTCATGCCCCTGTGTCTGGCATCCGCCGGAATAATGGTGTTTCACCAGGATATCAATATATTCTTTTCTTCCTACGATGCATCCGATGCCTTCCGGCCCCTGCAGCTTAAAAGCAGAAAAACATGCAAGGTCTGCGCCGCACTG
>Ga0137306_102935_pt1 | contig 13409 bp, 7 predicted proteins | sample Inofroosms_March_FD_97187 | JGI IMG/M metagenome (GOLD analysis project Ga0137306, IMG submission 97187) | Mouse cecal microbial communities from Vienna, Austria - N-Acetylneuraminic and N-Acetylglucosamine D2O microcosms_March | ecosystem: Host-associated > Mammals > Digestive system > Large...
TATAGCTGATTTAATGGAGCAGGACATCGTAGTGGAAGAAGAAAGTTTCTCCGGCAGGATTCAGCCGTCAAACGGCCGTATCCCCACCCCGCTTAAGTTATCCCCCCAAGCCCCTAAAATTATCGGCATACTCATAAAGCGAGGGCTTTATCAGGTGATTTTAGGCGACCTTTCCGGAAACGTACTGGATAAATTTGTAGATAAAACGCCACGGCTCACCGGGGCAGAGCAGCTTCTCCACATTATCTTTACCGGAATCGATACGTTAAAGGCGCGCAACCATTGCCCCCTGCTCGCCATCGGCATCGCCAGCATAGGCCCTTTGGATGCCAAAAACGGCATACTGCTGGACCCGCCTAATTTCTGGGACATCCAAAATCTGCCGATTGTCCAGGAAGTAACAAATTATACGCACCTCCCCGCATTCCTCATCAACGATGGGAATGCCGGTGCATTGAGCGAAAAAATGTACGGTATCGGCAAAGACATCCCTAACTTCCTTTATGTCCATTTAAAATACGGCATCGGGTCAGGGCTCGTCTTACATGAAGAACTATATAACGGCAACAGCGGGCAAAGCGGGGAATTAGGCCATAGCACCATCAATTTCGTCGGTCCCCAATGCCCCTGCGGGAATGTGGGCTGTCTTGAAATGTACGCCAACATTTCCAACGTGCGCAACTACATACAGCAGCAGACACCGCTTTATCCAAATACGCGTATTACCAACCCTCTTGATGTTTCCCTTGTGAACATCATAGACCTTGCTAACCAAAACGACTTGCTGGCGGTATCCGCCTTGAACGAATATTGCAATTATTTGTCCCATGCTATTTTGAACGTATTAAATATATTGGACATTTCCTATCTGATTATGGATTATGAAAGCAATATCCCCGGCTCCGTACTGGAAGAACTGATTTTACGCAAAATCCAGACACGCATCAGCCCAAAACGTTTCAGCACTTTACAAATTCTCCGCTCCCAATCTCATGGGCAGGCACCCCTGATTGGAACGTTAGCATTGGTGGCGGATAATGTTTTCCATGAAAACTTAGATTTCCCGCCTTTGCGTTGAATAAGAAGCAGTTTTCTATTTGGTCGTTCGTATCTTATAGGCAAAATAAAAGCTTTTCAAAGAATGAAATCTTTGAAAAGCTTTTATTTTGCCTTTTGCCAGAGCTGCTAACCAGAATCGAACTGGTGACCTCAACACTACCAATGTTGCGCACTACCGACTGTGCTATAGCAGCTTATTTACAAATTGTCTTTGGTATTCCTACGAACTACCGAATGACATTGTAACATATTCAAATTTGCTTTGTCAATGCATAATTTAAAAAAGCTTCCTGATATATCGGAATTATGTTTGCGCCCTATTTGGCCAGTCTCTTTCGGAACTATTGTATGGAAATACGGAACTGCCGCGCAGACAAAGGATTTCCCTTTGTCTGCGCCGGCAATTAGCGCCGCATGGATAACTGTCTTCTATGCTTTCAGTTTAAATTGCCCAACCAAATCTTCCAGGCTTGTGGATTGTGCGGACAGTTCCTCGCTTGTCGCAGAAGTTTCCTCCGCTGCCGCCGAATTGCTTTGAATCACCTCCGCAATCTGCTCTACGCCCATTTCAAGCTGTTTCATGGCGTCTGCCTGAGACACGGACAACTCGCTGATTTCCTTCGTCGATTCGGCCAACATCTTAATGCCGCCTATTACCGATTCGATAGCCGCCGTCGCTTTTGTGGTAATTTCATTACCGTGTTCAATCTCCTGAATGGAGTTTTCAATCAAGCGTTTTGTATTGATAGCCGAAGCCGCGCTGTCGGCAGCCAGTTTGCCTATCTGATCCGCCACAACGGCAAATCCTTTGCCCGCTTCCCCTGCCCTTGCTGCTTCAATGGATGCATTCAGCGACAGGAGGTTCGTCTGGGAAGCAATATCTTCAATAGCTGCAATAATTTTTGCGATTTCTTTGGAAGTATCGTTGATACGTTCCATCGCCTGATTCAGGCTCTTAATATCTTCATTGCTCTTTTCCGCCTCAATCTCAAACGCTTCCGCATTGCGGTGGGATTCGTCCGCTTTTTCTGAAGAACCTACGACAGCCTCCGTAATATTCTGGATGGTTGCTGTCAGCTCCTCTACGGCCCCTGCCTGATCGGTTGCCCCTTCCGCCAGCGACTGTGCGCTCTCCGCCATCTGGGCAGACCCCAAGGCCACCTGTTCGGATGCCTCCCTAATCTGTCCCAATGTCTGGCTCAAGGAATCTGTAATTTGCACAATAGCCACATCCAATGCCTTAAAATCACCCTTAAACTCCACATCCGTACTAATATTAAAATTCCCGTTGGCAACTTCCCCAAGGCCCCGGCTTAATTCATTGATATACATTTGTAGCGTTTCCGCCGCCTCTTTAAACGAATCCGTCATATCCCCGATTTCATCCGGATACATCCTCTCTAATTTAATGTCCAAATTCCCCTTCGCCAGTTCTGCCGAAGCATTCTTCACCATGATAATCGGTTCCGCAAACAGTTTCGCTACAAATCCTGCAAACCGCATGGAAATAAATACGGCTACAACAATCACAAGAATCATCACACTAATCAATATATATGTCTGTATCGTCAGGTTGCTCGATACTTCATTTCCCATTTCTACATTCAAATCAATCAAAGCTTCCACTGCATCTGTCAGTTTCTTTAATGTAGGTTTCCCTTCCGCAAGAAGCAGTTCAAAAGCTTCATCATTCCGGTTCGCTATTGCCATCTCTTCTACTTGTTTAAAAATACTACGGTACTGAGGCAATGTCTCTTCTATAATTGCAATAAATTCCTTTTCTTCCGGCGAATTGCAGTTTTGGTACATCACCTCAAACGCGGCATCCGTCTTCGCCTGTATCTCATCCAGTTCCATCTCGGATTCCAGTAAAGCTGCGCTATCCTCCTGCAAAATCATTTCCCTTACAATCGAAGGCTCTTTGTTCAAGTATGTACTGAATATGCCGATTTCCCCCTGGGAAAAACCATTATCCACCAGCGCATTGCTATATTGGATATCGCTGCGCAAAATCATCAACAGCCCTAAAACTCCTGAAATACTGGCTACAAAAATGACCAATGCAAAGCAATATTTCAATTTTTTCTCTACCTTCATCTTCTTAATCTTTTCTAACATAACTACTCCTCTCTCACCTGCAAATATAAAGCAAACACTTCCAAAACCTTAAAATCAACAAAATCTTTTTTACACTTTTGGGTCTGCAGACGCCTGAAATACAAAGTATTCCATTCCTATTTCCAGTTTTTTCTTTTTTGTGTATTGCTGGCACATCATACCATATTCTTATGTCAAGGTTCAGGGCCCTCGTTGCAGGCGACTTGGCACGGTCAGATTCCGTAATCGTGAAGCCACAAGTCGCTTGGAACGGACAGATTCCGCAGCAGCAATGCCGCAGGCAGCTTGGAACACAGATTCCGCAGCAGCAATGCCGCAGGCAGCTTGGAACACAGATTCCGCAGCAGCAATGCCGCAGGTTGAATTGTTACAAATTTCCATTTAAAAATTGAATTTTTCTCTTGACATCATTTTGCTTATATTAAGTTATAATAGCATTTTCCACAAAAATATACAACCATATTTAACAAACAAAGGCAAATGTACAAAAAAATTCCCAATTCTAATTTTCTGCCAGGAATTTTTATCCATTTGCCGTACTGGTATCTTTACCTTACTTTATTCATTTTCAAATCATTTTAATGCCTTGCGCATAGCATCGCAAACCAGTTTATGCATCTGCTGCCTGCTGCATCCGTTTTTATCATCGTCCGTAATATAAATGATATAAATGAGTACCCGGGAAGCAATCTCCATACTTACATAATCCAAAGGCAGCTCTTTGTTTATATCGCCGTTCTCTATGCCAACCTGAATCATATGGGCAATTACATCTTTCGGCATACATAGTTCCTGATTCCGCTCTTTTATTTTCTTTTGTAAAACCTTGCCGATTAACCCATTGTCAGACAAAAGATGGATGAACTGGACAAGGCAATCCCTTTTTTTGATTTCCTCATCCATGCAGCATAAAAGAAGCTGCATGGTCTTAGGGAAATCCTTCAACTCTTCCAATTTTTCTATCATCTGCCTGCAAATCAAATCAATATGGTACAGCATGGCGCTGCTTATAATTTCTTCTTTATTCCTGAAGTATTCATAAGCAGTGCCTTTCCCGATCCCTGCCCGTTCCGTAATATCGGATACCTTGATTTCTTTCACATCGATATTTTCAAAAATAAGCTCTTCTACCGCTTCGTATAAAGCCTTTACCTTCGGAGACAATTTTTTCTCTGCCTTCATTCCTCCATCTCCTTCTTTTCCCGCATAAATATATCATAAATGCATGGAACTACAACCAAGGTAAGCAATGTACCGTAAACCAATCCGCCTATTGTTACAATCGCCATCGGTTTCCCCATTTCAGAGCCCATATCATGGCTGAATACCATAGTGGAAAGAGCCAGGATAGTTGTCAAAGCTGTCATAAGCACCGGCCGGAGCCTGGTACGGCCCGCTTCGATAATAGCGTCCTTTTTCTCCATCCCTGTTTCCCGCAGCTGGTTCACATAGTCCACCAAAACAATACCGTTATTTACAATAATACCCGAAAGCATAACGAAACCGATTAAGGCAATGACGCTCACTTCGCTCCCGCTGAAATATAAACCGAAAAATCCGCCCGTAAACGCCAGCGGCACGGTAAACATGATAATAAAGGGAGACAGCAGCGACTGGAACTGGGCAACCATAATCAAATACATGAACAGCAGCGCCAGAATAAGCATCAGCGTCACCTGCTCCATCGCATCCTCAATCATCTCATTTTCACCGCTCATCACCAGCGTATAGCCTTCCGGCATTTCATAATCATCCAACTTCTTGCGCAATTCCTGGGATACCAGACCTATATTATATCCGTCGGCGATGGATGCGCTTACGCCTATGTACCGGTTCTGATCCGAGCGGTTCACTGCATTGGGCGACTGTTTTATCTCAAAATCCGCAATATCTGCAAGGACAATTTTCTCTTTTGTTCCGTCCTTTTTCGTCACGTCTATCTTTATCAGTTTTATCGTATCCCTCGTAAGGGCAATATCGTTGGCATTCTTTACATAGACATCGTAATCCCTGATTTCCGTCTCCAATGTCGTTGCACTGGAAGCATCCGCTAATTTTGCCGCTATCTGTTGGAAAATCTGAGCCACCGTCAATCCGTGTTCAATTGCCTTATCCCTGTCAATTATAATGCGAAGCTCTTCCGTGGAATCCTCCATACCATCAGAAACTTCCGTTGTTCCTTCGGTATCCCGGACAATTTGGGCAATATCCGCAGCAAGTTCCTGAAGGGTATCTATCTCACGCCCCCTAACCTGAATGGAAATCCCGCTTCCCCCAAGGGCGCTCATATCCATAGAAGACGTATTAATCACCAGCTCTGCCCCTTCGATGTCCGCTGTCATGTCTTCGATTTTCTTCGCCAATTCATCCCCTGTCAGCTCTTTGTCTTCTTTTAACGTGATATAAATTTCCGTAGCATTGTCCGCACTGTTCCCGCTTCCGGTCAGCATCGTCAAGCTCGAAGCGCTTGCCATAGCCCCCACATCCACTACATCATCAAGTGAACGGATTCTTTCTATAATGTCATCCGTCACCGCCGCGGTCTCATCTAACGGCGTTCCTTTGGGCATAGACACGCTTACCGTTATCTGTGTACTCTCCATATCCGGCATGAATGCGGTTCCTCTGGAGATTGCCGCTGCGGCGCTGATTGCCAGCAACCCGAGAACGCCAATCAAAACGATAGGTTTGAACCTCAATGACAGTTCCAATATCTTTTCATACCCGCTAATCAATACCGCAAAAAATTTATCTTCTTTTTGTTCTTTTGTCTTTGTCAGCACCTTGGACGCCATTGCCGGAACGACGGTCAGCGCAATTACAAGGCTGGCCAGCAGGGAGTAGGCAATGGTCAATCCCATATCCACAAACAACTGTCTGGTAATCCCTTCCGTAAATACAATGGGCAAAAATACGCAAACGGTCGTTAAGGTAGAAGCCATGATTGCCCCCGCAACCTCTTTTGCCCCCTCAATGGAAGCCTCCCGCATACTCTTCCCCTCGCTGCGCATACGGTATATATTTTCAATCACCACAATCGAGTTGTCCACCAGCATACCTACGCCAAGGGCCAAACCGGAAAGGGAAATGATGTTCAGCGTTATCCCACTGAAATACATGCATACCACCGCCGTCACAAGGCTGATAGGGATGGAAAAGGCAATCACCAGGGTAGGGCGCAAATCTTTCAGGAATACAATCAATATGAAAATAGCGAGGACTGCACCGAAAAGCACATTGCTGATTACGGAATCCATAACCATATCAATATAAATCCCCTGATCCATCAAGATAATGATGGAAAGCTCTTCATCCTCCGACGCCATTTTTTCAAACCTGTCTTTTAGCCTATCGGATACATCCCCGGTGGAATACCCTGTCTGCTTTTGTATCGTCAGAAGGATACCCGGGCTCCCGTTTATATTCGTGTAAATCTCCGCGGAATTGTCCGTCATGAATACATCCGCCACATCGGCAAGGGTAATCACATCCACCCCATCCATATCCGGGTTCATAATCGGCATAGCCGCCAATTCCTCTATATTGGCTGTTTTATCCCCCACGCGCACCAGATAGTCAATGCCTTCCTCCGTCACATATCCGCCCGGCATAGAGAAATTCTGTGCGGCAAGCAAAGATTTTACCGTATCCACCGTAAGGATATCATTCATATCCGCGCTGGCATATGCATCCTCCCTGGCGTCCTCTAACTGTTCTTCCCCATCCTTTATCTGATCTTCCCCATCTTTTAACTGCTCAAGGGCATCTTTCAGTTGTTCCAAACCGTCGTCAATCTGTTCCTGCCCGGATTCAATCTGCTTCTCCCCCGCCTCCAACTGGTTCTCTGCCAAATCCATCTGAAATTCACCCAAATCAATTTTTGACTGGGCATTTGCCAATTCGGTGGCCGCCTTCAGATTCCCTTTATACAGTTCCTTCAAGCCGGCATTTACTTTTTCCAGGTTTTCTTCTATCATCCCCAGCGGTTTTCTAATTTCTTCTTTTATTTCGTCAAAATTGAAATGGAAACCGGAAATATTGATGCCTGCCTGCTGAAGCTGGTCTTCGATTTCCGCCTTGATGGCTTCTATCTGCTCTTTCTGTAACTGCAGCTCCGCTTTTTTCATCAACAAATCGTTTTTCTTTGCTTCCAGCTCCGCTTTCCCTGCTTCCCGCCCGCCTTTTTCGCCTTCCAGCGCCGATATGCGCTCTTGCAGGCTATTTATTAAGCCATCCACCGTTTCGCCATTAGGGTATTCGTTCAATACGCCTTTAACTTCATCTACGGTTCCTGAAGCAGGGGCATTATAATCCAAAGAAGCCTGTACATATTCCACTGTCTGGTCAGAATATTGCCCAGCATATTCAATCGTCGCCTGGAATACTCTTATCTGCTCATCCAGCCCGGCAATTTCACCGTCTATCTGCGCCATTTCTGCGTCTGTCTGGGCAATTTCAGCGTCCACCTGCGCAATTTCTTCATCGATTTTGGTCAGGCTGTCCGCTCCGCCGGAATCCCCCATCGCATCCTCCAGTTTTTTCTGCAGTTCATCCAGCAACGTTAACTGGGAGGTGATATTGATTTTTGCCGCTTCCAAATCCGCCTTTGCCGTCAATAATTCCGCTTCCGCCTCGGCAAGTTTATTTACCGCTTCTTCCTTTTTGTCAGCCAGCTCGCGTTTCCCCTCTTCCAGCTCGCGTTTCCCCTCTTCCAAATCCGCCTTATTTTCTTCGATTTCCCTGTCGATATACCCGAACACTTGCCGGTTAATGGCATCTATCTTGTCCTGGCGGATAATCACATTTACGCTCTCTTCCAAAAGCCCCGTCGCGTTTGCCGAAGCAACCCCTTCGATACTCTCCAGTTCCGGCACAATCTCATTTTTTGCCAGCTCACTGACTTCCGCATTGGTGGCGCCTTCCTTGCCCACTGCGGCCACCATAACCGGCATCATATCCGGATTCAGCTTCATAATAATCGGATTTCCTACCGAATCATCCCAATAGCTCTTTATCTGATCCAGGTTTTCCCGGATTTCCAAAGATACCGAATTCATATCCGCATTTTGGGCAAACTCCAAAATTACCATAGAATAATTCTCGCTGGAAACCGAACTGATACTTTCAATATTGCTGACTGTAGCCATCGAAGATTCCACCGGCTTTGTCACTACCATTTCCACGGTTTCCGGGCTTGCGCCCACATATGTAGTCATTACTATCACGTATGGCAAACTGATATTGGGCAGCAAATCCGTCGTCATCTTTGTAAACGATACAACCCCCAGCACAATTGCCATAACCACCCCGACCAATACGGTATACGGTTTCTTCACGCTAAACTTTGAAATCATAAAAACAACCTGGCCTTTCTACTCATTTTTATTATAACTTTATCCATCCGCATTTATGGAATTCTCTTTTCATCCGTCCGACCAGTCAGTCGGCACCGTTTCCATTATATTCACCTTCCTCCCACAAGTCAATAAAGCATGTCCCAAAAATTTATAAAATAAAAATAATCTATCCATGCAAAATGTCTTGACTTTTCCCTCATATATCTTTACAATGAACATTGTTCAGTTTGAAGGAGGTGATTTTATCAATACTGTTGTTACTTCTAAAGAAGCCATTTTGGATGTGAGCAGGCAATTGATGCAAAAGCAGGGATGGAAGGCAATCAACATCCGCAGTGTCGCTTCCGCCTGCGGCGTTTCCGTCGGCTCCATCTACAATTATTTTGATTCCAAATCGGATTTGACGGCTGCCGTGGTAGAAAGCATATGGCTCGATATTTTCCATTTTCCAAAACAAGAGCATTGTTTCAAAAACATGGGCTTTCCCGACTGCGTCCAGTGGATTTTTGACAGCATGAAACAAGGGGCGGAGAAATACCCCGGGTTTTTTACTTTACATTCTATGGGATTTTTTGAAGAAGATAAAGAAAAAGGCCGACAATACATGAACCGGGCATGGGAGCATATGCAACATGCGCTTTATGCTGTTTTACAAAACGATGGGAAGATACGCCCGGATGCCTTTGATGAAATACTGACACCGGAGAAATTTGCAGATATGGTATTTTCACTAATAATTTCAGCTTTCATACGCCAAAATTATGACAGCAGCGCTGTTCTTGAAATGGTTAAACGAATGGTATATCCCTAAAAAGGAGGAAAAACATGCAGGCAATTGTAGAAACTTTATTTGATGCAGCGTATTTAATCACGGTAATTACCCTTGGTATCCGGATGGTTACAAAAAGCCACGGAAGCAGGCAATACCGTCTGTTCGGCATTATGGCTATCGTATTGGGGGTTGGAGACGCATTCCATTTAATCCCCCGTGCGATTGCATTATGCACTACCGGGCTGGAAAACTTTACTTATGCACTTGGAATCGGGAAATTGATTACGTCCGTCACCATGACTATTTTTTATATCCTATTATACTATGTATGGAGAATCCGCTATCAAATCAGCAATCAAAAAATCATAACGGTACTTGTATACCTGTTAGCATCCTTGCGCATCCTTTTATGCCTTTTCCCGCAAAACGGATGGGTAAGCGCCACACCCCCGTTAAGCTGGGGTATTTACCGGAATATTCCATTTGTCTTACTAGGCCTGCTCATCATCATTCTTTTCTATCGGCAGGCAAAAGTGCAGAAAGACAGCGCGTTCCGCTGGATGTGGCTGACCATCGTTTTGAGCTTTGGATTCTATATACCGGTCGTACTTTGGGCAGACTCCATCCCACTTATCGGCATGTTGATGATTCCCAAAACATGCTCCTATGTATGGACTGTTTTCATCGGTTACCGGGCAATGGCACATAACTCCCTACCCTCTTTTAATCGCCCGTTTTAGCTTGCCTTTTATCCGCTGTAGTGCGTTATCCGCCGATTTCCCGTCCCTTCCCAGTACCTTGGCTATCTGTACATAGCTCATCCCCGTAAGGTACAAATCCAGGACTTGTTTTTCAAACGTACTCAGCTCCCTTTCTATCGTCTGTTCCAGGCTTTTCACATTTTCTTTATCTATCATCATTTCTTCCGGGCTCAGTTCCGCTTTTGAAGAAAGGAGGTTGAGCAATTGTGCTTCCTCCCCTTGTTCGCTTCCGGATGCCACATGGCCGTACAGGGAAATATAAGAGTTTAGCGGCGCATGTTTTTGCCTTCCGGAAGCCTGCACCGCCGTATACATCTGTCTGGAAATGCATAAATCGGCAAAAGTGAAAAAACTGGCATCCCGTCCGCTGTCATAGTCCCGGACTGCTTTAAAAAGCCCTATCATCCCTTCCTGAATCAAATCGTCGCTGTCTGCCCCCAGAATATACATGGACTTTGCCTTGCTTTTTACAAGGTTTTTATATTTATCCATAATATAATCCGTAATATTTTCTTCCCCGTCCCGCAAGCGCAAAATCAATTCCTCATCGCTGCATTGCGCGTATAAATCCTGCATTCCCTTCCCCCTCCCATTCTTTTGTCTATATAAGGATGTCACTGGATTACAATCGCTTCCCCACCGTATTCATATTCCCTTACCGGTTCTTCCGCCTCTGTATCCCCAGAGCCGTCCTGCATCCCCTCTGTCTGCCCTTCTGCTGCCGGTGTCTGGCTTTCCTGAGGCACAGGCTCCACAACCATTCCTTCTTGTGCCGCTTTTTGGGCGTTTTCCTCCGCCTGCTGCGCCTCCATAGCACGCTCTTCTTCGGACTTGATTTCTTCCTCTATCCACTTACCGTCCTGCAACGGCTGGTTTCCTGTTCCATTTCCGTTGGTTGCTCCCGGTTGTGGCGTTTCTCCCACCCCATTACCGCTGACACTTTCATCCACCACAATTCCTTGACCTTCCACCTGGTTGCCGCTGACCGTACTTTGAGAAGCCCCATCCTCCTCCATAATACGGATAACCTGGCTCGCCAAATGTTCTGCCAATATTTGATACCCCGCCGGATTTCCATGCACGCCGTCCGGCATATATGTGGAAATCACTTGTGCGTCATGGGTATCCAACAGATTGGAATTATATAAATCAATTACATCAATATCATATTGAGCCGCCAGTTCCTTCACCGCATTGGCAAACACTTTCTGTGGCAGAAGGTAATTCCTTTGCACCCTCAAATAATCGTGCAGCACGTTGGGCAGCGGAGTGATAAAAATAATTTTTGATTCCGGATAATCCGCTTTCAGCCCACGCATCAACTCGTCCACATCCCCGTAAAAGGTTTTCGGCTTTTTCTCCGCCAGGCTTCCCAGCTCTTTTTCCGATGCCGCAAAGCCGTCGTTTGTACCGCCCATAACAAGGATAACATCCGTATCTTTTGGTATTTCCTTATATCTGTCCACAAATGCCTGATCCCAATACCTTCCGTAAGAAGAGCCGCCTATCCCTAAATTATAGACTTCTTTCGCATGTAATATATTTTTTAAAACAGAAGGATAAGAATATTGCTGGTAATTTTCCATTTTGTCCAAATTGCTTCCTTCCGTAATACTGTCACCAAGGCAGGCAATCGTCATACCAGAAAAATCATACGTATTGTTATTGATGATAAACCGGTCTTCTCCGTTCGTCTGCTCCGTTTCCGCATAAGAAGATCGGATATTGCGCCTTGCTTCCAAAGTCATTTGGGCATCTTCGTACCGGAACGGTATTACCTTCCCGTCCACAACCGCATTACCGGATATGGTTTCATTACCATCCCCTGTTACATTACCGGATACGGTCTCTTCCTCAGGAAGCTGGATTTCCGCCGCCCCTTCCCCGTTGCCGGATACCGTTTCTTCTTCGGGAAGCTGGCTTTCTTCCGTTCCTTCCCCGTTGCCGGATACAGTTCCCTCCTCAGGAAGCTGGCTTTCTGTCGCTCCTTCTCCGTTACCAGATACAGTTCCCTCTTCGGGATGCTGGCCTTCTGTCGCCCCTTCCCCGTTGCCGGACACGGTTCCCTCTTCGGGATGCTGGCCTTCTGTCGCCCCTTCCCCGTTGCCGGACACGGTTCCCTCTTCGGGATGCTGGCTTTCTGTTGCCCTTTCTCCGTTGCCGGATACAGTCTCTACCTCAGGAAGCTGGTTTCCCGCCACCCCTTCCCCGTTGCCGGATACGGTTCCCTGTTCCGGTCCCACAACGATTTGCCCGGAAGATATTTTCCCTTCCGGCGCCGCTTGTTCCTGACTATTATCGGATACGCTGTCTGCTTGTCCTGCCGGCGGCTGCGGTAACGCCATTTCCGGGATATCAATCAGGATGGCATCCCCGTTTTGCGCTATTGCCTGTTCATTCTCGCCGATAGGAACAGCGCTTTCCATGCCCTCCCGGTTCTCATCCGCCGCAACAATATTCCCAACATTCCCCTGGTCTTCCACCACAAGGGCATCGCTTCCTGCCCCCTGCGGATTCTCTTCTTCCTGCTGCCCGTTGTTTTCCTCCGTGTTCCCCGGCTTCGTTTCTTCCGTATCTCCCTGTGCCGCTTCCTCCCCATTCCCCGGCTCTGTTTCTTCCGTACCGGATGTTTCCTCAATATTAATGACTTCTTCTATATTAATATTTTCGTCCAGAAAAGCCTGCAAGGCATCCTTGTCCCCTGCCAGTTCTTCTATTTTCATACGGACATCGTCCACTTCCGCCTGCACCTCTACATGCCTGACTTCCCATTCTTCCCTCTGAAGCTTATCCTGATGGAACTCATAAGCTTTGAAGACCAGAGCTGCTGCCAGCACAATGGACAGCACTCCAATCATAAGAAGCAATATTTTGTGCATTGTATGAGCATTTCTTTTCATAACTTACTCCCGCCTTACTTATACTCTTACTTATACTAAGACCCCTATAATTTATAAAAAAAATCCTGCTTGCAGGATTCTCCGCCTGCGGTGGGGCGCGGCAGCGACTTACTCCCCCTCCGCCGCAGTGCGATAATTTCTTTTTACCATATGGGAAATTCGGAGAACTTTCCTATATGGTAAAATATTATAAGCTTATCATAACTTATGAAATCTTATAATAGCCTGTCATAACTTATCATGTCTTATCATAGACTGGCATATCTATCATATCTCATCACAGCCTTATCCCATCCTCTGCCTTACGATTTCATAAGCCAGCACTCCGGCAGCTACCGATGCATTCAGGGAATCAATTTCCCCTTTCATCGGAATGGAAGCTATGAAGTCGCAGGATTTTTTTACCATACGCCCTACGCCTTCCCCCTCGCTGCCTATCACA
>Ga0137306_102937_pt1 | contig 13396 bp, 10 predicted proteins | sample Inofroosms_March_FD_97187 | JGI IMG/M metagenome (GOLD analysis project Ga0137306, IMG submission 97187) | Mouse cecal microbial communities from Vienna, Austria - N-Acetylneuraminic and N-Acetylglucosamine D2O microcosms_March | ecosystem: Host-associated > Mammals > Digestive system > Large...
CCCTGCGGGGCGATCCAAATCCGCTCCTGCCTCTGGCTGCAGCACTTTCAAATAACTGCCCCTCCTTCTCTCCCCTAAACCGCTCTCACCTTCTCCTCCCCAATCGCGGTGCCGCAAAAAATCCGATGGGCCTTCTAAAAATTTCCTCAAACGATGAATCAGAAACCCCACAGGAATAAATGTTCGGATTACTCTGGATATCTGCAGCAGCTTATGCTATAATCAAAAGAAGGGCAAAATATTGATAGTTCCTTACAGCCAATCTACCATCAAATGTGGAAAAGCACACAAAAAGGAGATCTAGGAAAATGGCAATTGAACGGTATACAGAAAGCTTGACGCTCAATGAAATGAAATGCACCATTGGCAAAAATTCATTTGGTTATGTCTTTCCGCAGGGCGATGTTTCGGACGTGGACAAAATTGAAAAAATATTAAAACAAGCTGGCGGAAAACCAAAAGAATGTGAATTGGATGACTATGCCCAGGGCGGAAAAGGAAAGGCAAAACCAGAATATATCATAACTTTTCATGATGATATTCACACATTAGTCGTTATAGAGTGTAAGAACAGCGCCAAAAAACATTGCAGTGAAAAATTAAATCGGCCATATTCCTTTGCGGTAGATGGCGTTTTATATTATGCCAAGTTTTTGAAAAATGAATATAATGTCATTGCCATCGCCGTTAGCGGGACAACAACTCAGAATATGAAGGCAGATGCTTTTTACTGGATGCGGGGACAGGATACCTATACTACATTGGAAAAAGCAAAAGACATTATTCTAGAGCCGCAAAACTATGTAGAATTAATAAAGGGCAATAAACTAAAAAAAGCTTACTCTTTAGATGAGATCAGAAACACGGCCATTGATATGCACAATGCTTTGAGGGAAATTAAAGTGACGGAATCACATAAGCCGATTTTTATTGCAGGAATATTGATTGCATTAAATGATAAAGACTTCTCAAAAAGTTATTCCTCACTGACATCCTACCAATTAATCATGCAAAACATCCAACATGCAATAGAAAATGTTCTGAAAGATAGTGATATTAAGAGCAGCCGAATCCGTTATATTAAACAGGTTTTTCATACTCTTCAGGATAACACAAAATTTGCGGAAATCCAATTAGGACATTCCAAGTCCATTACCTGGTATATCGAACAATTGGAACTGAAAATCAAGCCTATGATGGATTATGCAGACTGCACCATTGACGCTTTGGGCGTATTTTATCATGAATTTATTAAATACTCAGGCGGCGACGGCAGCGGGTTAGGCATTGTTCTGACGCCCCAGCATTTAACGGAATTCATGTGTGATCTGGCTGGCACAAATAAGAATAGCCGGGTGGTTGATATATGCTGTGGTTCTGGCTCTTTTTTGGTAACTGCTATGAGCAAAATGTTCCAGAATGCAAATCCTGCTGAAATCGACAGCATCCGCAAAAAAGGATTATATGGCGTTGAATTTGATGATGGGCTTTACACATTGGCCATTGCAAATATGATCATCCGCAAAGATGGCAAATCGAATATCTATAAAGGCGATTGTTTCAATCAAGATATCACGGATGAATTGAAAAGCAAAAATATAAACATTGGATTAATTAACCCGCCTTATTCACAGAAAGATGTTACAGAATTGGAATTTGTGGAACATTTGTTAGATATCCTTACGCCAGGAGGGACAGGAGTTGTCGTCGTTCCCATGAGCTGTGCAATCGGGACAAAGTTCAAAGATATTAGAGAACGATTAATGAAGAAAAACACCTTGAACGCTGTTTTTTCGATGCCAGACGATATTTTCTATCCAACCGGGACAAATGTGTGCGTCATGGTCTGGACGGCGCATACGCCGCATGACTGTATGCAGGAAACCTTTTTCGGTTACTGCAAAGATGACGGATTTGTAAAACGCAAAAAATTAGGAAGAATTGACGCTTTCGGAAAATGGGAAAGCATTGAACAAGAATGGCTGAAGCTGTATCGTAACAGAGATGTTGTGGATGGTTTGTCTGCAAGGCACTGCGTCAAATATGATGATGAATGGCTCTGTGAAGCATATATGCAGACAGACTACACCAAATTGACAGAGGATGATTTCCAATCTACACTAAATGATTATCTTGCTTATTTAATCCGGGAGGGAGAAGTCTATGAGCCTTAACACGGAACATTGGAAAAAGTTCAGAATTTCTGATATCTTTTGTCCATTCATAAATGGGAGAGGGATAACGGAACAGGAAATAGAAGATAACCCGGGTAAGCTTGCCGCAATCCAAAGCAGTTCTGAAAATAATGGCTGTATGGGATTTATAGATGAGAATTACTGCCGGGAAATGGGTTATAAAATTATCTCGCAGCCTTGCCTTACAGTTGCACGTTCTGGCAGCGCAGGCTATGTGTCATTCCAGCCCAAAGGATGTGTAATTGGGGATTCCGCAAAAGCTTTCATGATTCAGGAAAAAGATGTAACTACCTACCATTATTTGTTTTTAAGGACAATCCTCATGGCAAATATGTATAAATTTAATTATGGGCGAAAAGTAAAAGCAGCTCAATACATGAATATGAAGATTTCCCTTCCAGCAGATCATAAGGGACGCCCAGATTGGAAATTTATGGATAGATTTATGAGATCCCTGCACCATAAAGCCATTAAGACTTCTGTACGCAAAAAAGACATTCCTGAATTCCATATGCCTGAATGGAAAGAATATAAGATGGATGCTTTATTTCACATTGAAAAAGGCAAACGCCTGACAAAAGCAGATATGATAGATGGCCAAGATAATTATCTTGGCGCAATCTCTCATAATAATGGAGTCCGGCAGAAAATTTCAGCCAGCAAATTATGGGAAGCAAACTGCATCACCGTCAATTATAACGGAAGCGTAGGAGAGGCTTTTTATCAGCCAAAGCCTTTTTGGGCATCGGATGACGTGAATGTTTTATATGCAAAAGATTTCTGGAAAATGAACAAGTATATTGCCATGTTTCTCATAACTGTGATAAAAGCAAATAAATACCGTTTTGGATACGGAAGAAAATGGACTCTGGAAAAAATGAAGGAAACCGTACTCAAGCTGCCCAGCCGGGAAAATGGGACGCCAGATTTTCTATACATGGAGAACTATATCAAATCCTTACCTTATAGCGACAGGATTTAAACAGCCCCATTTGATATAAACCAAATAACAATCTTATGATAACAATGATCCTGCCGTTATCGGGAATACTATACAAATCGTGCGGAGATTTGTAAAACCGGCGTTTCAACCGACACATAAAATGAGGTTTAAAGACGCCAAGAGACGATTGCGATATAAAGGAGAAAACCATGCCTGGATTTACCACACATTATCTATTTGGCTTACATGCTTACAAGCAGCTACACAGCCCAGCGCTGAAGAAAATTATCAAGGACAACCCTGCCGCCTACAGCTTAGGCCTGCAGGGGCCGGATCTATTCTTCTATTTCCTGCCCTCCTATACGATCCGCAGGCGCAACATCGGTTCAATTGCCCATACGGAAAGCACCAATAAGTTCCTGCGCCATCTTCTGGACAGCCGGGGCTTATTCCGCGGAAAATACCCACCGGATTGCCCGCAGGATCCCAAGGCTAAGGATCTGCAGATTGCAGAAGCCTATATCGCAGGCTTCCTGGGGCATTATATCTTAGATACCCAATGCCATCCCTATGTTTACTGGAAGACTGGATTCCGTATGAAGAAGAGCAACCGCTATTACAGCAGCCATATGAGCCTGGAGACGGATATTGACCAGGAACTTCTGATGCGGGAGCGGCATTGCCTGCCCTCTGATTTCCGCCAGGACGCCACCATCGCCCTGACGAAGCGGCAGGCGCATGTCATTGCCGAGATCTTATCTTATATCTATGGTAAGGCGTATCCCCGGCTTGGAGTTTTGCATATTACGATGCATGCCGCCATCCGCTCCATCCAGCTGGGGACAAGGTTCTTTCACGATCCTTCCGGCCGCAAAAAACGCATTGCCGCTGGCCTGGAAAAAGCCCTCCTGGGGCATCCGATGCTGTCTACGATGATTCCCAGCGACACCGCAACCGTCCATGAAGATCCCTTAAACCTCAAGAGGCGGGAGTGGAAAAACCCCTGGGATATGTCTTTCGTCTCCCATGCCTCCTTCCCTGAACTGATGGCGCAGGCGCAGGAACGGTACCAGGAAGCCCTGACGGAGCTGGAGAAGCTCTACTGTGCCGCTGGCCAGCAGATTCCACCTGCAATTGCGGAAGGCGCGCGCAACTTCATGACCCGGGAACTGACAGGGGGGCAAGAGAATGCCTCCACAGAACGGCGCTGCCAGAAACAGCTGCTGAAGCTGCTGGGGAATAAGTCTTACCATAGCGGCCTGGACGCCGGGATACCTAGTTAAGAACCCATAGGAAAATAACGGATGCTTCTTGGCTTGCCTATCTCTCCGATTGCACAGGCCCAAGAAATATCCTGCGCAAGTTGCATTACGATAGTTTGCCAGCACACCAGGGGGACGGCATATCTGGGAAATGCGAGTCCGCCAGGTTTAAGAGAAGAATTCTTCTATCTGCCCCAGAATAATCCCCATCATCCGCTTCCTAGCTTCCAGGCTTGCCCAGGCGATATGCGGGGTAATCAGCAGCCTGTCGGGATCCTGCACCTGGCGGAGGGGATTATCAGCAGACATTGGCTCCGCGCATAGGACGTCCAGGCCTGCGGCCAGTATTTCCCCCTGGTTTAGGGCGTCCGCCAAGTCTTGCTCCACTACAATCGGCCCTCTCCCGAGGTTTAAGAAAATGGCAGATTGTTTCATACGGGCAAAAGCGGCGCGATCCATCAAGCCTTTCGTGGCCGGGGTCAGCGGGGCATGGACGGACACAATGTCTGATTCTTCCAGAAGCCGCTCAAAGCTTACCCGCTGATAGGCGGGCTGGTTATTCTGTCCAGTGGTAGAATAATAGATAACTTTACAGCCGAACAGGGCGGCAATTTCCGCAACCCGCCTGCCAATGGCGCCCATGCCGATAATCCCCCATGTTTTACCATGGATTTCCGAGAACTTACGGTCAAAGTGGGTAAAAAGGCGATCCTTTACATATCTTCCAGACTTCACATAATCATCATAATAGGGAAGATGCTCTGCCAGGTAAAATAGCAGGGAAAAGGTATGCTGCGCTACAGATTCCGTGGAATAGCCCGCCACATTGCGCCATGCAATGCCCCGCTTTTCCAGGTAATCCTTGTCTAAATTATCGGTACCGGTAGCGGTCACGCATACCAGCTTCAACTTCTTAGCCGTACCGATACTCTGAGCATTGACGGGAACCTTGTTGAGGATTACCACGTCTGCATCTGCCACACGCTGGCTGGCTTCTTCTGGAGTGGAAAAATCATATCTCACCACTTCCCCCAGGGCTTCATAGCCAGATAAATCAATATCATCGCCAATGGATTTGGCATCTAAAAATACTATCTTTAATGATTCTTTCGCTTTTTCTGAGTCCTTCCGCCAACTGTGCTGTGCTTTTTCTTCCTTGATTGCCTGCCCTTCCCCTCTCTCCGAAGGCTGCCCCGTTTTCCCGGCCAAAGGCTGCGGACTGTCTTCTGCAAGGTATTTTTTCAGTGCCTCCATCTGCTTTTTCGCCTGTTGGTAGCCTTCCTCATAGAGTTTTGTGAGCATTTCCGGGTCAGACTCCGTACGTGTCACGCCGTGGATATTCTCCGGGGCAATAACAAAAATTTCGCCCGCTTCTTCCCGTTCCATCAGCTCCTGGATGCAGGCATTGTATTTCTCCGGCCTGGTCTTGATGGCCTCTACAATGTTGGGATATTTACGGTAAAGCCTCATGGAAATCCTGCCTGCATGTTCCGTCTTCTTGATATAGCCACGCTCGCGGGTGAGGATGACAATATTCTTGTCACAGCCCTCCGCAATAGCATGTTGGTAAGGAACAGAATCAGAAAGCCCGCCGTCCAGATAATAGTGTTTCCCCAGCTTTACCGGCTGGAAGAGGACAGGCAGGGCACAGCTTGCCACCAGCACGTTAAAACTGTCGTCATGCCGGGGAACTTCAAGATACTCCGGCTTGCCGGTGTGGATATTGGTCACACAAGCCTCCACCTTGCCCGGAAATGCCGCGAAGGCTTCGTAGTCAAAGGCTTCCAGTTTATTAGGAATCTCGCCAAATACAAAAGGAATATTGTAAAAATTCCTCTCCTTTAAAAGATGGCGGACCCCCATATAGCGTTTATCCTTCATGTATTTCTGTACAATTGCCAGGTTCCTGCCCTTCTGCCGGGACAGATAGGATACCCCATAGGCGATGCCGGCAGATACCCCAATAAAATAATCTGGCATAATATTTTCTTCTAAAAGTGCGTCGGCAACCCCACAGCTAAAGACCGTACGGCTCGCGCCGCCTTCCATTGTGATTCCTAATTTCATTCCAATCCTTCCTTTCTCTGTGTCCTTTACAAATGCCAATCACATTATATCGCTCTAATAGAATTTTGTCCATCCTTTATACTGACGTGCAGGAAAAATTTTGTTACTTTTCACACCCACGCCAAACACTCCGCTACTTGGCGTGGAGCCGATGCCGTATTGAAGCCAGAGGGAGCGCCCCCTCGCCAAAGGCGACTTTAAATGGGCAGTCCCGGTTACCATCCAAGCCCAGATACAGCAAAATTATTATGAAATCTGGCGTGAGTGTAAATGGCAACTTACTCTTCCGTATGGCCATTCCCCTCATAAACCCCCGTGCCCATACATAAAATAAAGAAAAGAAGCAGCAGACGAAATGGTATTTTCTATGAAAAGCAAACGGTTCCACACAAATGGCAGGCAATACAAACGGCAGTGTTCCATGCTCCTTTCCTTCCTTCTCTTAAGCTTATGGCTGTTCGCGGGCTGTGGCAGCTGGCAGGACAGCAGGAAGACGCAGCAGGATTTCTCTGATTTTACGCAGCAGATTTTCCAGTCAGAACTCCCCTCCAGTACCCTAAACATGCATTACAGCCTCGCACACCCGGAAAATTATGGAATAACAGAATACCCCATTACATTTGGGAAGATTTCCGCAGGCTCTGGCGCCAAAGCCTCGGTGGCTCTGGAAAACTGGAAAAAGGCTCTGGAACAGTTTCAGAAAAAGGATCTGCCCATTCCCCAGCAGATGACCTATGATATTCTGATGGATTACATAAAAAAAGAACTCCCGGCTGCAAAATTCTATCTCTATGACGAAATGCTGCGGGCAAACAACGGCTTCCAGGCACAGCTGCCCGTGCTTCTGGCGGAGTATACCTTTTATGATGAGCAGGATATCCGCGACTATCTGGAACTGATCGCCTGCACACCGGACTTTTTTGAACAGATTATGCAATTTGAGCAGCTAAAATCCCAAAAAGGGCTGTTTATGGCAGACTTCGCGGCAGACGACGTGATTGCGCAATGCAATAACTTTACACAGGATGCGGAAAATAATTATCTTTTATCCACATTTGACGACCGGGTGGAGGAAGTGGCGGGGATAACTCCCGAGCAGGCACAACGCTATCAAGAGGAAAACCGGCAGCTGATCCTGGGGCAGCTGATCCCCGCTTACCAGAAGCTGGCGCAGGACATTTCCGCCCTTAAGGGAACGGGAAAGAACAGCGGAGGGCTCTGCGGGCTTCCGGGCGGGAAGGCATACTATCAATACCTAGTGGCGCATACCACAGGCTCCGACCTTACCATCGAAGAGATGATCCGGCAGACGGAAGCACAGCGCCAGGCAGATATGGACGAATTAACGGCAATTATGACAAAAAACCCATCCATCCGCCAGCAATGCGCCAGCTATCAGCTGCCTACCGAGAACCCGACATTGATTTTGGAAGATCTGCAGGAAAAAATGAAGGACGATTTCCCTACGCCGCCAGACGTTTCTTTTACGTTGAAGGAAGTCCATCCCTCCCTGGAGGAATATACCGCCCCAGCCTTTTACCTGACGCCGCCGATTGACGACATTTCCCAGAACTGCATCTATATCAACCAGTCCAAAGGGGCTTCGAAGCTGCAGCTTTACACCACCCTGGCGCACGAAGGTTTCCCTGGCCACCTTTACCAGAACGTGATGGAACGGAGCTGTGGTCTGGAGCCCATACGCAGCCTGTTCGGCAGCAGCGGGTACGCGGAAGGGTGGGCGACATATGTGGAAATGCAGTCTTATTATTATGCAGATGTGGAGCCGGATGTGGCCGCCTTCCTGCAGAAGAACCAGGCGGCAACACTGAGCCTCTATGCCACGGCAGACCTGGGCATCCATTCCCAAGGCTGGACTCTGCGGGATACGGTAGACTTTTTTGCTGGCTACCAGATCCACAACAAGAAGGCTGTCCAGGCTATTTACCAGATGATTGTAGAGGAGCCTGCGCATTACCTGAAATATTATATTGGATATCTGGAGTTCCTGAACCTGAAAAAATATGCCATGAAACGATATGGCGCAGATTACAGCGATTACCGATTCCACCAGGCGCTGATGCAGATGGGCGGGGCGCCGTTCTGGATCCTACAGGAGTACCTGCCGGCTTATTGGGAGGGATAGGCAGCGCAGAAACAGCAGGAGAATCATTGAGACATTAACTAGTTATATTATGCAGAATATTTTACCGCCCGATACACTAAATATTCAGCACATAATTCATCTCATGCCACTGTTCCCCGCCCCAGGAAGAGTTGGCAATGCCACGATCCTGGAACCCCATGCGCCGATACATCTTCACCTTTTGTTTCAGGCACGTCAGAAACACCATTTTCCTGCCCCGTTCCCATTCCCTGCGCAGGTACTGGAACACAATCTCTTTTGCCAGCCCCTGGCCGCGGTAGTTTGGCAGGACATCCAGGCCAAGCAGCATCACATTGATCCCCTCAGGGTCATGCAGGCTGGCATCGGAGAAAAATTCATCCCGGAAGGAATACTCGTTTGTGGCAATGCCATTCAGAAAGCCTGCAATCTGCCCAGACTCCCTATCCACAGCAACCAGAAAAAGCTCTGGAACCTGGATCGCCCGTTCCCGCATCATTGCCTCTGTACATGCCTCATTCGGCGGGAAGCATATCTGCTCAATCTCTGCCGCCTGCCCTGCCTCTGTTGGCAGAATATCCCGAAACTCATAACGTTCGTTGAGCGCCTTGTCACAGAGCCCATATTCCCGCAGCAATTTCTGTGCCTCCTGTATCCCAGATCTGCTTAGGTAAAGGTACTTCTCATACCCTCTTCTGTTTCTGGGCTGGTAAATCATCTCCTCTTGGGAAAGCCGATCCAACAGTTCAAAATTATATCCCTTCCAGCTCAATTCCCGATATCGGCAAAACTCATTGTTATCCCCAACCCTGGTGAGATACATCAGCATCAGGGAAAGTTCCCTGACAGCCTCTTCATACGTCTTTCTCTTCTGATCCATAACTTTATTTTCCATCCTTTGCCTAATATTTGTTTTGGCCCTCGCAGCCCATATGCCCACGCCCTTCCTAAAATCCCAGGCATAACAATACTTACAGCAGCATCCCATAAATCTCCCGCTTTGAGACGCCCCTGTCCTTGGCTACCAGCTTCATTGCCTCCTTCCGGGCAATCCCCTGTGCCTCATAATGCGCCATATGCTCTTCCACAGGCATCTCCGTCCAGCTTTGCCGCCGTTCCTCTTGGATCTCTGCCAGGCTCTTCCCCTCAATGACCAGCACAAATTCCCCCCTTGGCTCATGTTCCTGGTAATATGCGCAGGCGCCGGATAGGGTCGAACAGAAAACCGTCTCGTATTTTTTGGTAAGCTCCCTGCAGATGGAAACCCTCCGCTCCCCCAATGCTTCCCGCAATTCCTCTAAAGTCTTTTTCAGATGATGGGGAGCCTCATATAGAATAACCGTGCGTGTCTCCTGTTCCAGAGCCGAGAGGATGGAAGCCCGCTCTTTTTTCTCCCGCGGCAGGAAAGCCTCAAAGGCAAAGCGCCTGCTGGGAAGCCCAGACATGGACAATGCCGTAACGCAGGCCGCCGCCCCTGGCAGAGAGGTAACCTCAATGCCTTCCTCCTGGCAAATCCGCACCAATTCCTCTCCCGGATCGGAAATCCCCGGCGTACCCGCATCCGTAATCAGGGCAATATTCTGCCCAGCCTTCAGCTTCTCTGCCAGCTGGTATGCCTTCTCTATCTTATTGTATTCGTGGTAACTGGTCATCGGCGTCTTAATCTCAAAGTGGTTAAGCAGTTTGATCGAGTTACGGGTGTCCTCCGCCGCAATCAAATCCACTTCCTTTAGTGTACGCAGAACCCGTAGCGTTATATCTTCCAGATTTCCAATTGGCGTCGCGCATAAATAAAGTTTGCCCTGCATGATAACACCCTTTCCTGCTAAACTTATACAATTCTAATACCCATAAATCTCATAAATTTCATCCGTATACACTCCCGGCTCCCGATATACAATCAAAGGCTTTTCTATGGTAATCCTCGGCCTGCCCCCGCGCAGGCCTTCCAGCAGCACCATATTCGGCTCCCGATCCGCAAAAGGATGCACCAGCTTCATCCGCTTTGGCTCAATGCCATACCGATGCATCAGGACGAAGATTTCTGCCAGCCGGAAGGGGCGGTGTACCATGTAGAACCTTCCCTGTGGCTTTAGGAGCCTTGCGCTCTCGCGGATCACATCCTCCAGGCTGCACAGAAGCTCATGCCGCGCAATGGCCTTAGCGTCATTTGGATTGGCCAGCCCATGATGTTCCGTCATATACGGCGGGTTTGTAGTCACTACATGAAAAGAAGATGCCCCGAACCGCACGGAGGCATCCTTGATATCGCCTATTTCTATCTTAATCTTATCTTCCAGATGGTTATACCGCACGCTGCGCCTGGCCATGTCCACGCTTTCTGCCTGGATTTCCAGGCCAGTGAAATGCCTCCCCTCTGTCTTGGCCTCCAAAAGGATGGGGATAATGCCTGTCCCTGTCCCCAGGTCAATGACCTGCTCCCCCTCCTTCACCCTGGCAAATCCTGACAGCAGCACTGCATCCATGCCAAAGCAGAACCTATCCCTGTCCTGGATAATAAAATACCCATTGCGGTGCAGCTCATCCAGACGTTCTGTTTCCTTCAGCAAAACCTCCATGCCTTCCCCTCCCGCAGATCAATCAATCTTAGATTTCCCCTTATCCTCCAATACAGACAGTTCCTTCATTTCCTCTGCCGATACTTTGGACTGCTCCCGCCTGCGCCGCGGCCGGAAACGCACTTCATCCGCCTTATATTCTCGGATTTCCTTCTCGTCATCCACTTCCACGATTACCTTCACCATCTGCCGCAACACGCTTACACTGTGTACTTCCCCCTTGAGCTTGTCCACAGTCGTCACATAGTCGCCCACATTCGGCAGGCGGCTGTTGAGGTACTCATAAGTCTCTTCTTCATTCTTGAGGCAGCACATCAGCCTCCCGCAGACTCCTGAAATCTTTGCCGGGTTCAAGGAGAGATTCTGCTCCTTGGCCATCTTAATCGACACCGGCGCAAATTCCGCCAAAAAGGTATGGCAGCAGAGGGGTCTTCCGCAAATACCAATCCCACCGAGGATTTTCGTTTCGTCCCGCACCCCAATCTGGCGCAGCTCAATCCTCGTGCGGAACACGGAAGCCAGATCCTTTACCAATTCCCGGAAATCAATCCTCCCATCCGCCGTAAAATAAAACAGCAGCTTATTATTGTCAAATGTATATTCTGCATCCACCAGTTTCATTTCCATCTGGTGCTTCTTAATTTTCTCCTTGCAGATTTTAAAGGCTTCCTTCTCCCGGATGCGGTTGAAGGCTTCCGTCTTTTCATCCTCCTGTGTCGCCATGCGGATGACCGGCTTTAAAGGCTGCACCACCTTATCCTCCGCAAGTTCCTTTACTCCCATCATAACCGTGCCATATTCTACGCCCCGGGCAGTCTCCACAATCACATGGCTGCCTGCGGAGACCTCAAAATCCTTCGGATCAAAGTAATATATCTTCCCCGCCGTGCGGAACCTGACACCAATCACTTTTACCATACTTTTCTCCATTCTATTTTTATTCGCTTAATTCTCCTTAATTTTATCTAATAGCAGTTCCATTGTCAAATCAAAATTCACATTGGCGTCCAGGCGGTGTTTGGCTGTCTCCAGGGATTGGATAATAATGCCAATTCCCTCATAAGAGCTCTGGCTTGCCTGGCGCTTAATGTCATGGACTTCTTCACGGAAAATCAGCAGATTGGCGTCGGATGTGGCTTTATAGAGCAGAACGTCCCGATACCAGACCATCATCAGGTCAAAACAGTCATTAATTACAAGCTTATAGACGCCCAATTCCTTAATTGCGTCTATCATTTCATGAAGCTCCATGCGCCTGACCTCTTTCAGCAGCTGGAGGACGGCCTTTTTCATCTCGTTAAAATCTTCCGATTCTGCCAGCTGGATGGCCTTGCCAACATTTCCCTGTGCAAACGCCGTGCAGATGTCCGCCTTGTAATCCGGCGCCTGGTATTCCCGCATCAGGAATTCCCGGATCTGGCTGTTAGGCACGGCCTTTAGGCTCAGCGTCACGCACCGGGAGCGGATGGTTGGAAGAAACACATCCACATTGGCAGTCAAAAGCAGGATGACCGCATAGGCCGGCGGCTCCTCTATCGTCTTAAGGAGGGCGTTCTGCGCCTGCTGGTTCATCTTCTCTGCCTCATCAATAATATATATTTTATAGGGGGATGCATATGGCTTAATGGCAATATCCTGGTTAACCTGGCGGCGGATATCGTCCACAGAAATCGTATTCGGCTTTTCATGGCGCAGGTAAATGATGTCTGGCTGGTTCCCAGACAGCGCCTGCTTGCAGGAATGGCATTCCATACACCCCTCCGTCTCATTCCGTTCGCACTGCAGCGCCATGGCAAAGCTTTTGGCCAATGCCATCTTCCCTGATTTGTCTGGCCCGCTGAAAATATAGGCATGGGAAACTTTATGCATGGAAATGGCATTCTGCAGATGCCCTATAATCTGTTCATGTCCTATGATGCTTGAAAAACCTGCCATAATATCCCCCCTCTCAGGTAGAAATATCCAGAAGCAGCCCCCGGATTTCCCCTACTTTGCTCAAAATTGCAAGATGGTCTTTCTCGTCCTTAACCAGTTCGCTGGCAAGCTCATCCAGATTCTTATCCACCAGCTTCACAATGCCATACACCCTATGACGGCCTCGGCGGTCAAGGAAATTCTCCCTGGAGAACTTGTGGGAACGGTTGATGACCTCGTTCATAAAATCTTTGACCAGTTCCCGATATTTCTTCATGTCCCGGATGTCCATATGCTCAGCCAGCTTCTCGCCC
>Ga0137306_102941_pt1 | contig 13384 bp, 7 predicted proteins | sample Inofroosms_March_FD_97187 | JGI IMG/M metagenome (GOLD analysis project Ga0137306, IMG submission 97187) | Mouse cecal microbial communities from Vienna, Austria - N-Acetylneuraminic and N-Acetylglucosamine D2O microcosms_March | ecosystem: Host-associated > Mammals > Digestive system > Large...
CTCCGTCTGCGGCGGGTCGCGGTAACGATATGTTTCCTTTCTGCCGCAGAGAATATATTTTAAGAAACCAAAAAATTACTTTTTACTCCCCGCTTTCCATAATGCCAGCAGGCAAAAAACTGAAACCGCCATGAAAATACCGCAGTTTAGCGGTGTGACGATGTTCCCTTTCACAACTTTGTCATAACCGGCAATAAATACTGCGGTATTGGCACAGGCATGGAACCATACAGGTGCAAAAAAACTGCCAAACCATTCATAAGAATAAGTAATTGCAATGCCAAGGACAGCCCCGTATATACCTTGTACAAGATTTCCATGATAAATGCCAAACATTACACCGCAGACGATAACGGACAATGCTTTCCCGAAATATCTCCGCATCCGGTTGTAAATAAGCCCCCTGAACACAACTTCTTCCGCCAGCGGGGAAACCAGCCCATAAATCAGGATTCCTATGCCCAATGCCACCCCATACTGCCTGTCTGCCACCTCCTGGTATCTCTCTGAAATCCGGGTGAGCCCGGCAAGCGCCATCAACAGGTTAACGCCAAGGGCAAAAGAAACGGCAAAAATGCTTAAAAGTACATATTTTAACGTTTTCAGGGCAGTTTCCTCCCCGGTTTCCGTCTCTGTTCCTCCCAAAACCTTAGCCCATTTCAATTCCATCCGCGCCATAGGCCATACCGCCGCCATACCTATGGCCAGCGACAATGCATTCAGCAGCCCGCTCACCGTGGATGCATTCTTTGTCATAAATTCCCCATAACCGTTTCCGAATGCCCCCATACTGAAATTAACCAAAAATGCCAATAAGATTTGCGCCAGGTCATGGACGACAAAGTAAATCAGAAAAGGCAGCAGAATATTCACCGTCTTGCGGAAAGAACTCTCTTGTGTTGTTTTTATTCTTCCATTGTCTTTCATCGCATCAAAAGCCTCCCCAATTCCTCTACCGTCTGTACCACATAATCCGCACCGGCAGCTTCCAGTTCCCCCTCTTCCGCATAGCCGAAAGCCACCCCTACCGTCACCAGCCCATGCGCCTTTCCTCCCGCAATGTCGAACTTCCTATCGCCAATCATCACCGCTGCCAAGTTGCCGCTCCCTAATCCATGCTCCTCTTCTGTGCCTTCCCCCTTCACGGCTTCCACCCCAAGCTGCCGCAAAGCTTCCTCCACCACTTCTTCTTTCTTATCCCTTCTGCCGTCCAGCTCACTTCCTACAATCACCGTAAAATAATCATAAATCCCGAAATGGCGCAATACCTGTTCCACGAATATCTGCGGCTTGCTGGAAGCCACTGCCAAAACCTTCCCGCCCGCTTTTAGCCTTGACAGCACTTCCTCAATCCCCGGATAAATGGCATTTTGGTAAATGCCTTTCGGCCTGAACCATTCCCGGTATTTCTCCACTGCCCTTTTTGCCTTTTCTTCGTCAAACCCGTAAAAATCCATAAAGCTGCTTTGCAGCGGCGGCCCGATAAAAGGTTTCAGCTTCTCCAAATCCGGCTCTTCAATCCCAAACGCCCGCAGGGCATACTGCACCGACGTCGTAATCCCTTCTTTCGGGTCTGTCAAAGTACCGTCCAAATCAAACAATAAATATTTATATTCCATACACGTTCTCCGTAAACTCGCCTTTTTACAACCTGGCTGCGCATTATCCTTTCTGCCGCCCCCTGTTTTGATATTAATAAAAGCGTTCCTTACCACATTATGGCATAGTATCCGGTTTTACGAAAACGGATGCAAGCCGCGTTAAAGTATCCGGAAATTCTATGCCTTGCGCCTTCAGTTTCCCCATATCCATTCTGATATTCCTGGGGGAATCCGCAAAAGCTTCCATATTTTTCTCTAACCGTTCCACAGGGAGCCCTACATTCCCCAGCAGCCGGTATACCGTTTCATAAGTATTGTAACTGTTTTCGGAACCGTAATTATAAATCCCGGAAGGAAGCCCAAATACTTTTTCCATATTTTCAACGGCCAGACGGACATCCGTAATCCCGCGGTAATCATAGACGGGGTATGCCATTTCCCTTCCGCTGGCTACCGTTTCCATCAAAGTAAGCATAAAATTCCCATGCTCCTTTTCCTGCTGCTTTTCCATATCATACATCCAACTTAGCCGCAGGGCAACACTATCTTCACAGTACGCGAAGCAACGCTTTTCCGCTTCCAGCTTTTGTCTGCCATATTCATTGGCAGGAACCAGCTTTTCGCTTTCTTTATGGGCATTTTTTTCGCTGCTCCCAAAGTATACCTGGTCGGAACTGCAATAAATAAGCCTGGCTCCCCATTTCCCGCATACCCTTGCAATATTTTCCGTTCCTTCCACATTTATCTGCCAGGACTTTTCCGGATTCTGCCCGCACCAGCCCACATCCGAAACCGCCGCACAGTGGACAACCATTTCCGGTTTTATCCTCTCAAATGCCATCTCTATAGATTTCCGGTCAAGGATATCCATTTCGCCATGCCCCGGGCATATGCCCTGATAAGCCTTCCCTATCCGGCTTCCGAAGAAACCGCTCCCTCCGGTCACTAAAAGTTTCATTCCAGCCTCCCAACCTTTCTTTCCCTATTCCCCTATCGCCATTCCTTTTACCCTCTCCAGCCCTTTTTTTACCGGGGGAAGAGAAACTATCATTAGCGTCAGCAACGCTTCCAGCCCGATATATGACCCGTTGTATATCAAAGAATATACAGGCGCCGACATATGATAGCCGGAAGCATAACTTCCGAAAAAAATCATACCCGATAAAAAGGTAAAGAAATACCTCCCCAGTATACCAGCTATATAGCCTTTTATCAAACCATACTTTTTTTTGGAAAAAATCCCGGAAAACCCAAGGGCGCCAAACCCAAAAATATAATCCGTAAATATCTGGGGGATACTGATAATATAAGGGTCTACCACTAGCTGCAAAATACCGTAGGCAATTGCCGCCATCATCCCGCCTTTCAAACCGTACCAATAGCCGATAAGGCAGATGAAAAGCATACTGAACAACGTAGCGCTTCCGCCCATAGGCAGGTCAACGATTTTTATCATAGATGTCACCATCGCCAAAGCCATCGCCATAGAAGAAAATATAAGCTGCCTTACACCGGATTTTTCCTCTTCCTTCCGTCCTGACACAAAACATGCCGCCAGCAAAATGCCAATCATAATGGCAACCAGCGCGCCATACCCCATTCCTGTCAGTTCAAAATAGTTTCCGCTTTCTTCATTCAAAACTTCTTTTACAAAAAATGACATAAAAAAACCTCCTTCGTAATTGCAAATCACTTGGAGGGGTTCCATTTCAGGATTTTATGTTCCACTCAACAGGCAGCAGGGCAAATCCCGGCTTCGGCATTCTCCGCCAACGCAGAACCGATGGAGTCACTTACCATATCCCCATCCTTTGCCTGCCGTTCCGGTTTAAAACGGCTTTACCTATTCCCCGCAAAATCAAATGTTCCATAAAATCCCGCTTCCCTTCGCCAGTATTATCTGGATCAGGTTATGAGGGTTAGAATCTTTGTCAGACTCAATCTCAGCAAATGCTCCCCTAGCGATTTATGTTATTTTATCCGTGTTTACTATACCTTTTCCTAAAAGGTTTGTCAAGGATTGAGGGCTCACATCTCCTTTCCCTTTCTCCCCCATATCCCTTTCATCAAACAAATCTCAGCCTTACTGATGTTTTCCGGCTTTTCCGTCCTCAGCACAAAACATCCCTCTGTGGAAGAGTTGTAAAATAGTTTTGTTCCTACTGCCTCTCCATCGTTTACATAAACCTCCACTACCCGGCGATCCACATAAATTTCCAGACTGGCAGCTTTCTCCACATCTGCCAGAAAGCATATCCCTTGGCTTCTGACCCCTTTTGTTTCTATCCGAAGCCCCTGTCCGTCATTCAGAAGCGAAATCTCTTTTTCTCCATCTTTCCCCAAAAGAATGGCAAATTCCGTATCCTCCGAAAAATGGATTTTGGCCCGGTACGCATTGCCTTCTATCCGATGAAGCTGCAGGCACTCCCCTTTCCCAAGGTATATTTCCTTCCCTTTTAATATCTCTATTTCCTCCACCGGCTTCATATACAGCTTATTGTTCCTGATATGAAGCTGCCTTGGCAGCGTCATGCTTCCATACGCCCCATTTTCCCTCTCTATATGTTCCTCATAAAAATCAGAAACCCATCCGATGCTAATCCTGCGCTCGCCATGCTCAAAACTTTGCATCGCATAACAGTTGCCCCCAAAATCAAACCACCCACTGTTTTCCACCTGCAGCCTTTGTTCCCTAAAATCCCCTATATAATATCTGCTCATCTGAAGTCTGCCGCACTCGTCATGATGATGCATCCATGCCCCAATCGCCAGATATTTCCCGTCCAATTCCATAAAGTCCGGGCATTCAAAACACCTTATGCCGCTGCTTTCTTCCACCAACAGCGGATGCAAATACTTCCAATGCTCCATATCTTTCGATTCATACAAAAGGATAGTCCCCTTCCCCTTTATGGCACTGGCAAGCACCATATACCAATGCCCTCCGATTTCTAATACTTTAGGATCCCTAAAGTCAAAAGAAGCATCCTCCGGGCGTTTTCCAATAATGCATTTTTCCTCTGTAAAGTGAATCATGTCTTTGCTTCGCATCATCCACTGCTGCTGCAATGTTTCTTCGCAGTCATTATGAGGCCCTATATGGCGGGGAAAATAAAAAATAACTTCATCCCCTTCCACAACGGCACAGCCGGAAAAAGCGCCTCCTACCAATTCTTCGGGATTCTTCAGAATCTCATCCTGCGGCGCCAACGCCACCGGAAGATGAACCCAATGAACCAAATCTTTGCTGACAGCATGTCCCCAGTACATATTGGACCATTTCTGCCGGTGAGGGTTAAATTGATAAAACATATGGTAATATCCCTGAAACCAGCATAGCCCGTTAGGGTCGTTCATCCAGTTTTTCCAAGGCGTAAAATGATAAGTTTCACGGATGGGGGAATCGTAGTGTATGCCTTCCTCCACCGGAAGGAATCTGCCGCTTTGCCTTTCCTGTTCCAGATATTCCACCCCGGTTTCCAATATTTTTTCGTTCCCGCTTAAATAGCAAAGAGTCACATCACATGTACCCCTTTCTATTTCATATTCCGTATCCGGCTCCACAGGAAACTTCAGCCATGTATAATAAGCTGTTTCCGCCTCTTTCTCCATGCTGTTTCTTTGGGCGGAAACCACTTTGATTTTTCCTCCCTTTTCTCTGGCCCTGGCAAAAATCTCCAGACATGTATATTGCTGTGTATTCATTTTCTCTATTCCTCTTCCTTTCCAATCCTTTTCTTATCTATTAAGATTCTGGTGTCCAAACAATGTCATTTAGTTAACGGTACCGGACGCCGTGAGGAACATAAAATGCCCCGTCACCACGCTTTCGCTCGGTAAAAAGCGTAACGGACACTAAACTCGTGAGGAACCTCGTTAAGTGCCGACGCTTTTTAACGGGTTCCTTGCGCATTTTATGTTCCTCACGGCTGAATCAAGGCGCTAACTAAATGACATTGGGTGTCCAAAGTTCTGTTTTTATGGAACCCGTTCCATATTTTGATAGTAGAATAATCCGGGCAAATTGTCAATCACATCCTTCATTTTTTCCCCCGGATTCAAAAAAGCCGGTTTCTACTATACAAAATGCATAAAAACCGGCTTCCTTTCAATATTATTATTTATTTTCCACAATCCACATCTACATAATTTATACCAATTTGTAAAATATCTATAAAATAGATGCCCCGTTTTCCGGTAAAGTGGTTTGCCCAAACTGGATATCCACATCCAAAATCTGCCTGTGGGGCACATTCTTCCTCTGCTCCACCCTATCCAGAAGTGTATTTACGGATACTTCCGCCAACAATTCTACATTTTGCCTAATAGACGTAACAACCGGGTAAACCATCCTCGTAATACTGGTGGCATCAAATCCCACAAAACAAATATCTTCCGGTATTTTCATCCCACGCTGCAACGCCACATTCATACACGCCACAGCCCCTAAATCCCCGCCGAATACACCGTCAATATCAGGATGTTTTTTCAGGATTTTTTGCGCCATCCCATCATAAGCATCCCACTCAAAAGTATTCCAATCCATCGCTTCCTGCAAGACCTGTACATGTTCCCCTTCCAATATCTCCTGAAACGTCACATGGCGCTCATTTGCAAAAATGTTCGGCGACACACCGGAAATCTGAAGCACCTTTTTGCAATGATTGCAAAGCATCAATTCCGCCGCCAGTCTCCCACCCATCACATGGTTCGAGCCTACAATAGGAATCTGCGGCCCGAAATCCCGGTCAATAGATACAATCGGCTTTTTCTGCCTTAAATATTCCTCCCCATCTAAACAATGGGAACCGGTGATTATTCCATCTACCATATTCCGTTCCAGCATATCCAAGTATTCGCGTTCCCTGTCACTAATGCCCACCGCATTGCAAATCATAGTCTTATAGCCCTGCCGGTATAGCTCCATTTCAATATTTTTAGCCAAACAAGAAAAGAACGGGTGGTCTAGGTCAGGTACTATCAGACCTACTATCCCGCTCCGGTTCCGATACAAATTCCTTGCCAGTTCATTTGGGGTATATTCCAGCTTCCGCACTGCTTTCTCAATTTTTTTCATCGTCGCCGGAGCAACATACCCCGTTTTGTTTAAAGCACGCGATACCGTACCGACCCCCACTCCCGCTTCCTTTGCCACATCTCTGATACTTGACATTCTACCGCCCCCGGCACGCTCAATATTCTGTGTTCAGGATATCATACGGCAATTTATCCGTCAATATCCTCCCTTTTCCACCGACGAAATCAACTGCCCGTTTTCCAATATCCAAATCCAATTATCCCTTTTTCCCCACCCTTTCACTTCCTCCAACGCTTCCATATTCACTAAAATCCATATTAAAACATACTAATTATAAAATATTTTGATTACAAAATACTCTGATTATAAATATATTCTGATTACAAAAATACCCTACAATTACAAAATACAATAACTACAAAAATACCCTGATTACTAAATTATGCTGTTTGCAAAAATAACAATCAAAAAATATATCAATTACAATGCAATTTCTTCATGAAGCCGGAAGGAATAAATGATTTTCTCTTTCACCTTCTTGCCTGTCAGCTGCTGCAGCGCCCTTGCATAATATTCCAACTGTATCCGGTACTTCTCTATCAGCTCTTTTCCCGCATCTACCCGGTCTGTCTTATAATCCGCCACAACGATTTCCCCGTCCTCTTCAAAATAAACGTCTATAATCCCCTGTATCAGCACAAGTTCCTCAGAGGGGAAATCCCCATTCAATTCTTTTGCCGGAATCCCCAGCACAAACGGTTTCTCCCGGTAAAGGCATCCTTGTTTCTCCGCCGCAGCCATCCGCCTTGCCAAATCCGAAGAAAGGAACGTTTTGATTGCAGAAACGGATATAACTTCCGCATATTCCGGGCTGAGCATCCCTTCCTGCTGCATTTTCTTTATCTGTTCTTCCACCGGCTCTGCCCCAGCCCCAAAATCCATCAATTCCATTGCCTTATGGAAGGCGCTGCCTCTGTCCTTGCCCCCAAGGGCTTCTTCCTGCTTCATAAATTTGGGGATATAGGGTATCACGGTCTCTTCTTCATATAAACGGAAAGAAAAATCCTGCTCCTCTATTTGCCCTGCTTTTTTCAATTCCGACACAGTCGTCTTCGTATATAAATCCGCCAAATTGCTATATTGATAGGCACTGTCGAATATCTTCGACAGATTTGCCATAAGCCCGCTATCCGTATCCGTCATGGGGTTGGAGCATTCCAGCCTCTTTCTCAAATTTTCCGCCAATATCTGCTCTCTCACATCCATTGCCTGCCATTCTTCATCCCCAAGGATTTTTATCTCCATTTGTGCCTTCCACTTCCATGAGTTTTCCGGTTTTTTGGGTATTTCCAAGCCACACGACTCCCAAAGGGGTTCCATTGCCGGATGCACGCAAAGCGCCGGAAGCAGGAAGTCAAGGTAGCTCCCTGCCCCCGCCAGTTCCCCATACATAAGCCGCCCAAAACCGCGCATAGCAATCGGGATTAACATGGCCAGTTTCTTCTCCGGTTTGTCAATCATCCCCGTCAGTATGAGCTTTTCCTTTGCACGGGTCAGCGCCACATACAATACTCTAAGTTCTTCCCCCAAATTGTCCAGCCGCATTTTTTCACCGATTATATTTTTCCTTACAGTCTTCCCTTGCAGCCTCCGCTCCACATCTACATAATCCGCGCCAATACCCATATCCACATCTGCAATCATCTTACCGTTTATATCCTGCATGTTGAATTTCTTAGCCAGCCCGCTGACAAAGCAGATAGGAAACTCCAACCCCTTGCTCTTATGGATACTCATAATCCGCACTACATCCGCATTCTCGTCCAGAATATTGGCTTCTCCATAATCCACTTCATATTTCTCCAACTGCTCCATATAGCGGATGAAATGAAACAACCCATAGTAACTGGTCTGCTCAAAAGCAGCCGCTTTTTCCAAAAGCATCTGTACGTTCGCCTTCCGCTGCCCTCCGCCCGGCAATGCGGCAATATAATGCAGATACCCCGTCCTTATCACAATTTCCTGCAATAGCTCATGGATAGGCATATAGACTGTTTTATCCCTGTATTCTTCCAGAAACGACAAAAACCGTTGGATTTTTATTTGCAATTCCCCTTCCTTTTCCGCCTGTTCTTTGATGCAAAAATACAAGCCCTTCCCCTTGTCTTCCACAGCCCCCCGTATCCGGGCAATCTCTTCATCGGAAAACCCGCCGAAAAAGGACTTCAGCACGCCAAATAACGGAATATCCTGCCTTGGGTTATCCAATACTTGCAAAAACTGCAAAAGGGCCCTTATTTCCCTAGCCGCAAAATATCCTGTCTTCGACAGGACATGGGAAGGAATCCCTTCTTCCTTCAGGATGCTTTTAAAATCCTCATCCCAGCCCGCATTGGTACGAAGAAGGATAACGATATCTTTATAACAGGCTTTCCGCAATTCCCCGCTCTCCTTATCGGTCACAGGGAAATGCCCTACCAGTTCTTTAATACGCTTTGCCACAGCATAAGCCTCCCTTTGCCGGTCGGACAATATTTTCCCATCCTCCGGCAAATCCTCCTCCGGCTCAATGGCATACCCGTTTTCTTCCGGTTCCGTTCTGCCGTCCTTTTCCCCCTTCCGAATCAACAGCAATTCTGTCTGGTATACCGGACTGCCTTCCGGCTGTGGCGGCAGGGGATACGACGCGCCCGGATAAAGCGCAGCCTCTTCGTCATATTCTACGCCCCCCAATTCCCTTCCCATAATCCGGGAAAATATATAATTCACGCTATCCAGCGTTTCCGGCCTGCTGCGGAAGTTTTTATGTAGGTCAATCCGCCTTTTCCCTTCCCCCTCCTTTCCGTACTCTTCAAACTTTTCCATAAAGATTTCCGGCCGGGCCAAACGGAACTTATAGATGCTTTGCTTCACATCCCCTACCATAAACCGGTTGAACCGGCCGCTTTCTTCGCCCGAAATGCTTTCCAGAAGCATTTCCTGCACCAGATTGCTGTCCTGGTACTCGTCAATCAATATCTCTTCAAAATAATCCCGGTAATCCAATGCCGTCCGGCTTGGTTCATAGGTTTTCGCTCCCCCTTCTTTCCTCCCTTCTTCCCCCTCTTCCTTTCCCCCCTTCCGTACCAAGATGGAAAGGGCAAGATGCTCCATATCCGGAAAATCAATAATATTGTTCTCTCTTTTCTTCCTATCCAGGGCTTCCTTAAAGGCAAGGGTCAGATTTATCAAAGTGCAAACCGCGCCGCCGCTCCCCCTCATATATTCCAACACTGTTTCCGGCGGAGCGAGAAAATACTTCCCGCAGATACGTTTTATTGTGTCTTTGATTCCTTTGCGGATTTCCTGTATTATTTCCCTTTTTGTTTTGGAAACACTGTCGTCCTTTTTCGCCGGCAGCCTGCCGAAAGCTATCCCCTGATACAAGGCATACCCTTCCCCATATCGCTTTATTTCCACCAACTTACGTAAATTTTCCGCCTCTTTCTCCAGCACTTCCCCATACATATAAGGTCCATCCGGCTGCTGGCAGATTTTTATGCATTCCTCTATCCGCAACAAACAGTCCTTTGCCATAAGCATGGCCTGTTCCATCCCGTAACGGATAAACTCTGCCTGTTCCAATTCCTCCAGGCTCCCAATCCCATAGTCGCCCTTCCTCTCTTCTAACCATTCCTCCGGCCAGGGATTACTCTCCGCGAACTGGTAAAGCTTTAAAATATGCCCTTCGATTGCGCTATCCGTATTCCCCGTGCTGAAATATTCCACACAATGTAAAAATTCCTCTTCTTTACGGGCGAACCTTTCTTCCAACAGCTCTTTCATTACATCCTGTTTCATCAACTTCAGTTCCCCCTCGTCCGCCACGCGGAATCCCGGGTCTAAACCGATGTCATTAAAATTATTCCTGATAATGAACATACAAAAGCTGTCGATTGTGGTAATCTGGGCATTGTGGACTAGTGTTGCCTGTTTTTGCAAATGCTCATTTTCCGGCTCGCTTTCCAGCCTTTTCGCAATGGCTGCGCCAATCCTCTCCCGCATCTCCGCCGCCGCCGCATTGGTAAAAGTCACCACCAAAAGCCTGTCGATATCCACAGGCTTTTCCTCATCGCTTATCATCTTTACAATCCGTTCCGTCAAAACCGCCGTTTTTCCTGAGCCTGCCGCCGCCGACACCAGAACATTGCTTCCTCTCGCATCAATTACCTGCTGCTGCTCCTTCGTATATGTAATCCCCATACTCTTACCATGCCCTTTCTGAAAATCGAAAATGCAAAACCGGCAATCCCTTCTGCCGCAATATCATTATGGAATATCCATTTCATCCGCCCTATCGCTTTTGGCATTCTCTTCCTTCATCCTTATCAGCGCTTCCTCTTCTTTCAGCCCATCCAACTGCCTGTAATGGTATCCGGGAATCCTTCCGTCAAAACCGCAGACCGAACGGAAATTGCAATAATCACATGCCTTTTCTGTTCCCTGCCTGCAGGGCCTTGCCCCAATTTTCCCGTCCAAAATCCCCCCGCCGATTTCTTTTATCTTCAAATTTACGTATTTTGATATTTCCTGAAGCTCTTCTTCGTTTATGACACTGGATTTGACACTTAACGTACCGTCCTTTTTCCGCTCCAATGGCAGAATATCCGACTTATCCGAAAATTCCCTATCTAAATATGCGATAATCGTGTCATTATCGTTGACTATACCGGTCATCCTCAGCTCTTCCCTCAATCGGGCATCCAATTCTTCTTCTGTCATTTCCCCGTCAAACTTCACCACCGGGTCTGCCACACGGTAATACAAAAGTGCTGCCGGAACCACTTTTTTCCCCGGGTTTCTCTTTTTCTCCATTTCCACCGCCGCATTCATATAGACGACTAATTGCAATTGCAGCCCATAATACAATGCTGCCAAGTCAAATCTTTTGCTGCCGGACTTATAATCAATTACCTTTACGTAAACATTTCCGCCCTCTTCATAAGTATCAATACGGTCTATCCTGCCCCGCAGCTTCATTTTCTCTTCCTTTGACAGCGCAATATTGACGGATTCCAAATCTTCCGCCATCGTAAAAGAAACTTCAACATCCCTGGGCACAAAACTCCCTTTCCGCAATTGATACTGCAAGGTCTGCACCGCCCGTTTCAATATGCGGCGCATCCTTTCGATAGCATATTCGTTTCTCGCACTGCTATATAAAACCGTCTCCCCATATGCCGATGCATATTCCTCCAAAGTTTCCCCCAATATCCTGTCCGCTTCCTCTTCCTGAAAGTCAAACCAACTGCTGCCGTTTTCTTTCAGCTTCCCGGAAAACCTTTCCAACACCCCGTGGAAAACATTCCCCATATCTACCGCTTCAAACCCGTATTCCTCCCGCTCCTTCAAAGATAAGCCATATTGGAGAAAATGGGCATAGGCGCAGGATGCATATTGTTCCAGACGGCTCACGCTGCTGGTCAACAATTGCCCATACAAAAGCCGGGCAATCTTTTTCCCCAAATCGGTTTCCTGATAACGGATAAACGCCCCCTCCACCAAACGTTCAACTTCCTCCCGGTATTCTTCGTCCTTATGGTAGATATGATAAAGGGTAAAAAACTTCTTTTCTTCCTCCAATCCCATGATGCCAGCCCCATAATCCCGCAGCATATCCGCCACATAGTCCATGCCTGCCCGCTTGGATTCCATCTGCTGCTCGAACCCTCTAAGTTCCGGCTTTTGTATCAAAAGCCGGGGAAATAGTTTCCTTAAAGTATCCACCAGATAAGCCGGACGGATGCTCTTCCCTTCCTGATTCACTTTGCAATAGGAAAGATATAAATGCTCCGAAGGCTTTGTCATGTTCATATATAAATAAAGCCGCTGGATATACATCTGCTGTCTCGGGGTAGGCGCCAGCTCATAAGGGGATTCCTTTAAAAATTCCCTGTCAATATCGGAAATAATCCCGCCGCTTCCTGTATTTTTGGGGATATTCCCATCATTCACGCCGACAAAAAACAATACCTTAATTTCCTTTAATCTGGTTCTTTCGATATCCCCTACCACCACTCTGTCCACATTCTGCGGAATAGTCCCTACCTGAATTTCACCAAAACCCGCATCCAGAATATCGGCAAATTCCTTCAAGCCCATCTTTTCTTCCGCAAGCAGACTGTCAATCTGGTCTAAAAGGTCCATCACCAAACGGTAAATCTGTCCGTACTCTCTTGCCCGGGGCATATCTCCCTGGCAGCGGAACATCCTTTCATAAACCGCCAGTTTTTCCTGCACACAGTTTTTCGTTATGAACCGGTACAATGCTTTTATTTTTTCCCCTGCCGTTCCTATCCCTTTCTCCATAAGCGGAGCCATCTGCTCCATCACACCAAGGCGCATTTCATTGAAAACCGCCAGTTCTTCCTCTTTTATCCCTCCCGGCATCGCCGTAAAAAGTGACGACCATTTTTTCTTTCCACTGATACCACAGGCCATCACATAATTTTCCAACCTGTCCGTATCTTCCCTGTCAAATCCCGTAAGCCCGCTCCGCAAATAGTGGAATACCGACTGATAGGAAAAATTATCCATCACCAGCTTCAATGCACTCCGTATGTATTCAATAAAGGGATTTAAAAGAATCCCTTTCGTATAATCCATAAATACAGGAATCTCAAATTTCTCCGCCTCCGCTTCCACATGGGCAGCATAAGTTTCCAGATTCCCTGTAACAATCGCAAAATCCCGATAGCAATAATCC
>Ga0137306_102945_pt1 | contig 13364 bp, 10 predicted proteins | sample Inofroosms_March_FD_97187 | JGI IMG/M metagenome (GOLD analysis project Ga0137306, IMG submission 97187) | Mouse cecal microbial communities from Vienna, Austria - N-Acetylneuraminic and N-Acetylglucosamine D2O microcosms_March | ecosystem: Host-associated > Mammals > Digestive system > Large...
ACTTTAAAGGATTTACCGGAAGGTTGTTCTCCAAAAACTTAGCAAATCTCTGATCCAGCTCTTGTAAAAAGCTGGCAGTAAAGCCCCAAAGATTCATGGAAACCAGAGTCTCCTCCGGAAGCTCTGTCCAGGTCTTTCCGTCGTCCTCTGTGAAAGCTGCTCCTTCTCCCTGTTTTTCGATACGAGTCCTCTCTACAATATCTGTAAGCTTGCTGTTTTCGTCTGTGCTGCATACACCCCGGGCAACATGACCGTTTTCTGTCAGGGTATTATAAAGTTTATAGCCTACCATAGCATACTGGTATTTCTCATCATCTTCATGGCTTGACAGTTGATTATAAATCTCTTTAAAAGCACTCTTGCCATAATAATCATCTGCATTAATTACGGCAAAGGGGCCGTCAATTACGTCTTTGCAGCACAGCAGGGCATGTCCGGTTCCCCAGGGTTTTACCCTTTCCTCCGGAATCTGAAAGCCCTCCGGAACCTTGTCTATTTCCTGATAAACATATTCTACCTGGACACGGCTTTCCATTCTTTTGCCTACATTCTCTTTAAAGTCTTTCTCAATGGCTTTCTTAATGATGAAAATCACCTTTTCAAATCCGGCCTCAACCGCATCATGAATTGAGAAATCCATAATAATATTTCCATACTGATCAATTGGGTCAATCTGCTTTAACCCGCCATAGCGGCTGCCCATTCCCGCTGCCATTACTACTAATACTGGTTTCTTTCCCATAAACCGCACTCTCCTTTTAAAAACTCCCGTGTTTGTAAGTTTCTGACTATCCTCAGTATAACCTAATCCCCCTCTGATTTCTTTGCACAATTCATCCACATATTTGTATAATCCATGCAAATATGTTAAAATGAAAAATAAGCTCTTTCCCGTCTGAAAGGAGGCGTTTATGGCCTATCAGCATACCTATTTAAAAAGCAGCATTACAATCCGAAGCGTAGTTTCTATCCACTACTTTGAATATATGAGCGATTTCCATTTTCCTGGTGAATGCCACGATTTCTGGGAACTGGTATGTGTGGATAAAGGGGAAATTCAGGCGGCAGCCGGTGACAAAATGGTAACGTTAAAGCGGGGAAGTATCCTGTTTCACCAGCCTGGAGAATTTCACAGCGTAATTGCCAATGGCCGCGTCTCCCCCAGTCTGGTGGTGATTTCTTTTGATTGCCGTTCCAGGGCTATGAATCAATTTGCCGGACAGATCTTAACCGTCCGGGAAACGGAAGCTTCCCTGCTGTCCCGGATTATTATAGAAGCGCGCAATGCCTTTCAGGGCAGGCTTAATGACCCTTATCAGGAAGAGTTGAACCGCCGTATGCTTCCCCAGGCTTTTGGAGCAGAACAATTAATTAAGAATTATTTAGAAGAGCTTTTGATTTGTCTATACAGGCGTTATTGGCCTCTTGCCCCCGGATCCGGTTCCATCCCCGGGGATGGTTCCCTCTCCCTTCCCTCTGTGCCCGATACAGGCTTAGGTCAGATCTCCCTTAACAGCGTGGAAGCAAAAAAGGAGCTTTGTATCCGTATCCAGCGTTATCTGGAAGAGCACCTTCAGGAGTCCCTTACTCTTCAGCAGATCTGCCGGGATAATCTTATTGGCAGTTCTCAGCTCTCCCGGCTGTTTTACAGCTTTCACCACTGCGGCGTTATTGATTATTTTATCCGGCTGAAAATTGATGCCGCCAAGCAGATGATCCGCAATGATCACATGAACTTTTCCCAGATCGCCGACCGGCTGGGTTATAGCTCTATCCACTATTTCTCACGCCAGTTTAAAAAGCAGACCGGCATGACCCCAACCGAATATTCTGAATCCATTCGATGCCTGGCAGAAAAAAATGCTGCCGGATGGAACTACCGGGAGCCTTAATAAAATATCAAGGCTCCCGGTTTTAAGATTTCTATGTACCCTTGTCCGCGGAAGGGATTGATTACAGTTCTACCCAGCGCATCTCCATAGGCTTCATGTCCAGACGGCATTTCTTTTCGCCGTTAATGTAAAGCTCCGTAACCTTTGCTTCTTTGGAATTATTGATAACTGCCACCTTTCCGGCTTTTTCAAAAGCGGCAACCTCTGTATCCACATTGGTTACGTAATATTTTTTCATCTCCTCCTCCTGATGAGCTGCATAGAAAATGGCTCTTAACAGCACCCTGCAGTTCTGAGGAGAGTAGGGAAGCCCGGTAAAGTAAACGCTGCGGCCCTTCCCGTATTCATTGACAACCAGGCGGCTGTACTCGCCATCCTGATCCAGAATCTGATAATCGCTTCCCTGGGCGTAAATACGGCTCTTACCCTGTCCAAAATCAATAGATCCTTCAATATCTTCTAAGATAAAATGATTCTGGTAGTTGTCCGCCAGCTTATTGTATTTGTCCGTGCTGAGAGAAAAGCCCATCTCACGGTCTACCCCCAGTACATCGCTGAGCTGGAAATACCGGCCGCCGAACTGACAGGCAGTTGGTTCTCCTACTCCGATAAAGCCGCCGCCATTATCTACAAACTTGCGAATCTGGGTCTGCACCTTCTCGTCTGTCCAGTTGTCTCCGCCGCTCCATGCGGTGTATGCATCTCCCGAGTTAATAATTACTTTAATATCCGGGTCAATACCGTTTCTGATATCATCAAAATCTAAAAATATTACATCGAAAGGCATACCGCTTAAGCACTCCAGCACACCCACGTAAGAATAAATCTCTCTGTGGTAAATTGCATGGTGTACCTGATTGCTCATCCATCCACGTAACGGGCCGAAGCAATTGAGCACTGCCACCTTAAAGGGAGCCACATAGGAATTGGTTCCGCCCATGGCGGCGATGATATCCCGGAACTCTCCCACTACATGTTCGATCTCATCAATAAAGCCTGGCCACTCAATTGCCAGCTTAAGATAACCGCCGTATCCGATCCGATCTAAAGGAGAGCGCAAAATAGCCCGTCTCGCCTTCATCCAGTTGTCCTGAGCCTCGCCGATAGGATCCCCTCCCTCAGTAAATACATCCGGGAAGAAGTAGGGCAGCAGACGTCCTTCCGTATACTTGACCCCTTTGATGTCGGAAATCATACGCATTGTCACGCCATCGCCTACAGAACCAACTACCGAATCCAAACCGATCTCCTTAAAATATTTCCCAAAAGGCTCTGTTCCGATCCAGTGATCCCCTAAAAACATCATGGCTTCTTTGCCATAGCTGTGAACGATGTCCACCATCTCTTTCGCCAGCTTACACACCTCTATCTGCTGGAACTCCATATAGTCTCTAAATTCCTTGGAAGGAACTCTGAAACAGGAATTATGGTATCCCTGATCTACAATATATTCAGGGCGGAACGGGTATCCTGCCCACTTTTCAAACTGTTCTAAAATGTAGGGGCTTACGCTGGCGCTGTAGCCGAACCACTCTACATATTTCTCTCTCTTTTGGTCATCAAAAGTCAAGGTAAACTGATGGAAGAAGGTGGTAAAGCGAACCACATCTACGTTGGGGTTTTCCTCGCACCAGCGTCTTAGTTTTTCCTTAACATATACCTGGGTCTTAGGCTGGCGCACATCAAAGGTAAGCTGGTGAGGCGCATCCTTCCAGTCATTGGTGATGAAGTTGTACATGTGAACCGGATCCCAAATCAAAAATGCCAGAAAACTAACGGTGTACTGATGATAAGGAATGGTCTCAATCTCAACCTCTCCGGTTTTCTCGTCAAAAAACCACTTATCCACCGGAACCGCCTGCTGAGTAGTGCGATCCATGACTTCCCACCAACGCTTGGGATCGTCCAGAGTATTTACTTTTAACTGCTCTGTATGAAAGCCCCTCATCAGCTCAATTCGAAGGGTTGTCCCACGAGCCGTTACCCGGTCGCTAATTAAATATTCCTGCTGAATTTCCTCAGGATTCTTCATAGCCCACTCGTTATCTTTCCGAGTTGTGTAATAGGTAGCATAAACCTTTGCTCCCGTGTCTAACAGTGCCTCCGGCATAGTGGTTCCGTCACAGTCTCTTAATGCATCTGCACCTAAGCGCTCTTTCATTTCCAGCGTTTCTTTCACCATGTCTACATCGGTTGGCAGAGTCAGTCTGCCCTTCCTATTCTCCATAAGCTTGCCCTCTCCGTGAATTTTATAATATTTTCCGCAATCCTGGCGTGCTGTACTGGCACACCGGTCGATAATTGTATTATATCGGCAGCATAAACCGATTGCTAGTTGATTCTTGCCCTGTCTTTTATAATTCTTGCTTTTTGTTTTTTCCCTCTACTTATCCGTATCATTTATGTACTGAAGGATTCCCATATGGAGAGTCCAGGCAATCCTGTCCTGATATTCTTCTTCCGACAGCTTAGCCGCCTCTGCAGGATTGCTCAGAAATCCGCACTCTGCAATTACAATAGGGGCCTTTACATTCAGCAGCAGGAAATAGCTGTCATTTGCCTTGGCGCTGCGCCGGTTCCCTTCTGCTCCTAATACATAATCAAAACGTTTCTGAAGAATTTCTGCCAACTGCCGGCCCTTTTCCGAGTTTTTATAATAAAACATCTGTGCTCCGGATATGCTGTCCTGATGGTAACTATTCTGATGAATACTGATAGCCATCACCGGTTTTGCTTCATCAATAATCCGGCACCGTTCCTTCATATCCGCAGACTTTTTATGGCTGTCCGAATCCCTGTAAAGCCCTTTGTCGCTTTCCCTGGTCATAACTACCTTTACGTCTGCCGCTTCCAAATATTTTTTCAGCTTCATGGCAATTTTTAGATTAATTGCCTTTTCCTCCTGGCCGGAAACGCCGATTTTGCCCGGGTCATTTCCTCCATGACCGCTGTCAATAACTACCACCGGCTGATTCTTCTTCTGCGCTTTTCCGGCAGCCGCCTCTGCAGCCCAGGATCCATTTTTTTCCATCATCCCCATACGGCCTGCAACCATGGTTACTATCATCAGCATAGTAATTCCCATTATATTCTGCCAAAATCGTTTTTTGTCCATAGCCCACCAAAGACAGCTTTTATTATCTTTAGTATATTAGACTTACCCTGTCCACTATTCCTGGGGCTATTATTCCTCAGATTTTAAAGAGTTATAATCCATGGTTGCTTCTTCTAATATGTATTCCAAATACTCGGTTTCCAGGCTGGGGTATCCATATTCCTGCCACAGGCGGAACATCTGGCTGGCTCTCATCTCTTCTGCTATCTCCACAGCTCTTCCCCAATAGTAATAGCACTTAGCCGTTGCATAAAAATCTGACATTTGCACAATCTGCTCCTGGGTAAGAACATCTTTTCTTCTCTCAAGCCACTTATATGCCTGATTATAGAATACTCTCTCCAAAAACGGAGTCCGATACCAGGAAAAGTTAATCAGGTTCGGATCTTCTTTCCCCTCAATTCCTGCCCACATCTCTATATCCAAAATTCGGGTATGATAATTAAAGCTTCTGTCCTGACCGAAAAACAGAACTCCGTATTGGCATGGCGGCACCGCCAGGGAACTGGTAACAATCTCCCATATTCCCTCCCCTGCCACATCATCTGAATTGGAAAAATGCTGGACGTGAAGGTGACCGCTTAAGAAAAGCGGAATATTCCCCCATCCTTCCAGCCTTTCCAAAAGCTCTTCGTTATGCTCAATCGTACAGTCCTCCGAGTAGATCCGGCTTTCCTCCAGAAGATTGTGATGGGCTACCGGAATGACATTGACCCCTTCCTCAAAAGCCATTTCCAGCTCATTGTCAATCCACTCATAGGTATCCGTATCGATCATGCCGCCAACCTGGGCCCCTCCATGATACTGACAGGTATCCAGCATTAAAATTCTGGTAGAATCATTAATCTGATACATATAACTTAAAGAATTGGGGTCCCGGCTAACAGCGTCCTCATATCCAAAAGCACGGTAAATAGTCTCAAAATCCTCAGGGCTGGTCTTTTCTGCCGGAAGTCTCTGCTCCTCTTCTATCCTGGCCGCACTGTTGTTGTTAATATCATGGTTTCCCGGAATCACTAATACCGGGATTCCTGCGTCTTTAATCCGGCCCAGCTTCTCAGCCAGCTCCAAGTGACTGGCTTTTTCACCGTTGTAGGACAGATCTCCGCTTAATATTACCCCATCCGGCCTCTCGTCCAGCACCTCCGCCACAAACGCATCGGTGATCTCCCAGATATAATTGGTTATTTTCCCGTCTCCATATTCCATGGAATGGATAAAGCCGGTGCCCTTATCTGTTAATTCTGATGCCAGATAATGAATATCTGTGGCTACAATCAGCTTTACCCCGTCCTTCTCTTCCTCTATCTGCGTTCTGTCTGTCTTCTCCGGAAAGGCGGCAATTGTCTCCCAATCCTCTCTGGGCGGCCCGGGGTAGAGCTCTTCCGTCTCTGCCGGCGCTTCTACCGTAGCTACTGTCTCATCCACAAAGGGGATTATCCCCTGGCATCCTGTCAGCCCCAGTATAATACCAATTGCCAAAATCGCCGTTATCTTCCGTCTCATCCTCTGTACCGCCTTATTCATATGCTACAGTATCCCATATGGAAGCCGGCTCAAAGCCCAGTTTCCAACATGCTACTCCGCCCAAGTCATACTGGCGGATCAGATCCATTTTTAATTTCAGAGACCGCTCCTCTTCCAGCCACAAATACTGGGATCCGCCCTCTATTCCTTTTTCTCCATAGTATTGCCCCAGACTATCCTGCCAGTATAATTCAATCTGGTTCTCTTCCACCCAATTTTGGGCCCGTTCAATCCCCATAGCCTCAGAACTGATGGTTCCGTCCTCTGTCTCAGTCCAAACTCTGGTATAGAAAGGCACGGCATTGATTACTTTCTCCTTTGGCACCTCCAAAAGCGTCTGCTCGATTCCCTTTTTTACATAATCAAGAGAAGCCACCGATCCCGGCTCTCCGCCGGCATAGTGCTCGTCATAACCCATAATAATTACATAGTCTGCCACCACTCCCTGCTCTTCCCTGTCGTAAAACCGGTTGTAAGCAGCAGGTACGTAATTGTCTACAGATAGCACCAGGCCGTTATTCCGGCAGGCGACAGACATTTCCCGGATAAACTGAACATAGTGGGGACCTGCACTTTCTTTCAGGCTCTCAAAGTCCAGGTTATATCCGTCAAATCCATAGGTTTGAGCATCTCTTATAAGATTTTTAATCAGTTTTTTTCTGACGGAAGTTTTAGACAGCAAGATCTCTGACCGGACATTTCCACTAAAGTTATCCAGCAATGCCCAAACCTGGAGCCCGGCGGCATGGGCTTTATTTACATATTCCTCATCTGCCAGGCAGGTGTAACCTCCCTCATTGTCTGTCAGGGCAAACCAGGTAGGGCTAATAACATTTACCCCTTTTGTATTGCCATAATAGCTGTCAAATGTGCTGTTTGCCTCCTTAGAGGTTACCTGGTGCCAGGCCAGACTGACCTTCCCTTCCAAGGCCAGCCTAGTATATTCCGGCGCTTTAAAGCTGCTTTCCGGTATAACTGTCCGGACCTCTCCTAAATGTTTATTTTCCGCATAGCCAATAAAGCCGTCCTGAGTTCGGACTTTGGACCAGGCTTCCATCTCTTCCAAAATTTTCACCGGGCTTCCAGACTCCACCCAGGTAAGAATCGGGCTTTTTATCCCACCCTTTTCCCGGATCATAATGTCCTTTTCCGCCGACGCCCACTGTTCCTCTTCCCATGTATCATTGAAAAATACACGTTTGGCCTCTCCGCCATCAAAAACTGACAATCCTACATCCGTATAGGCAGCAACCAGGCTCAGGGACAGAAATACCCCTTTATCCGTTACCCAAAGAAGGGGTTTTCCCCCATTCCCCCTGGCAGTACTGTCTGCGTAGCGGATCTCTGTGGGAAGAGCATAAGAAAGGATTTTCTCCTCGCTGTCCCAGTAAAATCTCTTATTTAAGTTCCCATTGACCCACTCTACAGGAAGATAAATCTCCCCATCCATATAGAGCCCCAATGTATCCGCTTTTTCTTCATTAAGGATCAATGCCACGGAATCCCCTTCTACCCCAAAGTAATCAGAGGCTTCCAGCCAATCCTTAGAAGGAGTATACCGCTCTATAAGCTGAAACCCCATATAGCCGCTTACAATCAATACGATTAGTCCGATAGCGATTAACATCGGCAGAAGCCTCTTCATCATCCGCATTTCCTCCAAAATGTTATATTAATTATGATTATACCACAGCTTATCACCCAATCCTAATTAAATTTTCATTACATATCCCTCCCGTCAGCTTTGCAGGCAGGCTGAGATGGCATCGCTGACTCTCCCTCCCTTTGTATATTTAAGTTTAAACTACTTCCCTAAATGTATCCTGTCAAACCGTATTTCTTTCAAACAGCCTTCGTCTGCTCCTACATAGTCTCCCATGTAAAATCCCCCGTCCTCTCTGGCTTCAAAAAGCTTGTGCCATTCGGCCTCAGTACTCAGCTTCCCATCAATATAAATGGGAATCCCCCTTTTATAATAACGCCTTAAACCATCTAAATATCTTTGCTGCTGGCGTTTTCGCTCTCTCTCCTTATCATACCCCATAGGGCCTCCTCACTTTACATTCTTTTAATAGCTGCCTGGACAATGAGGATCCGTTCAAGGAGAAATCGTGACATATTATCCGTACCGCAAACCTCATTTTATCCAAGCAGCCGCCCAAACAGGCTGATTGTTTCTTTTGTTACTTCATAGGCATCCGGAATATAAGGGACCTTTTCTATTGGCAGCTTAAGCCGTCTCTCCGCTATTTTCCTGGATTCTTCACTGCCAAAGGCAGTGAGATAATGCCACCCGTCTTTTAACGGCTTCCGTTCTCTTAAAATGGCTGTATAGCTCTGCACCTGCCATTCACAGAAAGATCCGATTATCAGCTTTGTCCTGCACCGAACCAAATCTGCCCGCTTCCCTTCCTCTATCCGCCCGCAGTCCAGCAAAATGACTTGATACGCTCCGCTTATGCACTGGATAAGGGTTTCTTCATCTGCCCTCGGGAAATAACAGGCCCCCAGGATACCATATTGCTCTGCAGGCTTTTTAAGCCCCAGGCACTGGATTCCAAATCTGTCAAAATCCCCATGGCAGTTCCATTCCAATACAGCAATACGTTTATTTTTCACTCCGGCCAGATAATTGGCCAGCAAAAGCGTCAGGTGAGTAGCTCCTACGCCTGCCCCTGCTCCAAGAATACCTATAGTTTCTTTTTCATTCTGAATACCTTTTTTATTTGAGAAAAAATATTTCTTCTATCAGCTCCTTTCCCTCCTGTCAGCCTGTCCCACAGCGCCCTGTAAAAGCTTTCCGCCTCTTTGCCCGGCCGGGATGCCTTGGGAAAATACGGCATAAACATAGTGCGGCCTTCCAGCCCTTTTCCCAGGCAGGGCGGCCGGTAACCAGGCTCTAAAAAGTTGTAAATCACGGTTACTTTTTCCTGTCCCAGTTTTTCTGCAGAGCAGTTGTTTTCTGCACTGTCGTAGGCTTTTCCACCGCATACGTACAAAAGGTGCTTTTGATGGGAGGACGCTTTTTCATATTCTCTTCCGGCCGTCCTGCAATCAGAGCCATAGTCCCGGATATGAACCGGATACTTCCCCGGTTCTTTTAGCCTTACCTGGGGACCATAATGAGGGAGCAGCCTCCAGGATCCCACCCGGTATACTCCGCTGTTGTCAGGTTCTGTGCAGGCCTGTTCTGCCAAAAGTATCCCATGGCCAGACGGATTACATTCCTCATAGAGATTGGGGATTCCCCATTTCCAGAGACAGGCGGACAGCCCCAGTGCCAGATGGGTAACCCCCACATTAGGGCCGCTTCCGGCAATGGATAAAATTAGAGATGTATCAGAATCCTTACGAAATACCCACGGCTCCAAATCAAGCAGGAGTTCCAGTCTTTTCTCTACTTCCAGCGCAGTTTCCGGACGCTGTTCCCGACTGCTCAAGCAGTTGCGGATAAGTGTTCCAAACTCCCGTCCCAACGCCATATCCCAGTCTGTAAAGGACACCTTGCCTGTGCTCTCCGGTAATTGTCCGGTCGCCAGATAGAATAGGATCACACCAATGGCATAAATGTCTGTCCGCTCATCCAGAGGGCCCCTTGTATACTGCTCCGGAGCAGCGCAGCCCGGTGTCCCGCAGCGCCGGTTGGTTTCATTGGCCCTTATCAGATAATCTGCGGTTCCAAAGTCCACCAATTTAATGACGCCATTGCATAATAATAAATTGTTAGGCTGTAAATCCAGATATAAAATGGGTTCTCTTCCTGCAGAATGCAGATACTGTACCAGGCGGCATATCTGAATCCCATATTGGATTACCATGCTCCTGGTGAGATTGCTCCGATCCAATGCCAGAGCAGTTAAAGATTCTCCTTCAAGAAATTCTTCGATAAGATAACAATGTGTCTCTGTTTCCTCTAAGTCGTATACAATGGGAATGGCCGGATGGCGAAGCTCCTTCATAATCAGCGCTTCTCTCCGGAACTGCTCATAATCGATATGTGTCTTAGATACCTCCTTAATCGCCCGATATTCTCCCAGGCTTATGTGCCTTGCCAGATAGACAGTACCGGTCCGCCCCTTTCCAATGATACGGCATAGGTGATATTTCCCAAACAGAACGGTGTCCTGAACGTCCACCTCCTTTTCTGTTTTCTGATATCATCTCTGGCCTTCATTATAGTATGAAAGCCAGGCAGACTTCAATATAATAGACTTTTTTAGACTTTGAAAAACCTTTTCAGACTCTGTTTCTACTTTTTTTAAAATTTTCTTCACATAGTAATTGATATTTCATGATAAAATATAGTATAGTTATATTGAGGACGTGTACCAAATAATCAGTTCTGCTATACCATTATAAGAAAGAGAACAGGAAGTGATTTCCCATGAAAATAGAACGTATTAATGAAAATCAGATTCGCTGTACGCTCAGCAGTTTTGATCTGAGTGTGCGAAACCTGAATTTAGGAGAGCTGGCTTATGGAAGCGAAAAAGCCCGAAAGCTATTTCGGGAGATGATCCAAAAAGCCTCCAATGAAGTTGGCTTTGAGGCAGAGGATATCCCCCTTATGGTAGAGGCCATTCCCCTTTCTAACGAAAGCGTAATGCTGGTAATTACCAAGGTAGAGGATCCGGAGGAATTAGATACCCGCTTTTCCAAGTTTTCCCCTGCTGCAGAGGATGGAGATTCCTTTTTGGACAATCTTGCCAATGAGCTTTTAGAGGGCGCTGACGGCATTTTTGATTTGCTTCAGGGCCTGGGGTCTTCTCAGTCCCCCAAACCAGAGTCCGCTGAAAATGCAGAGCAGACAGATCCTTCCAAGTCCTACCGGATTTTCACCTTTCCCAAGCTGGATTTAATCAGTGAAGCGGCCAGGGCAGCAGGAGGACAATTTTCCGGCGAGAGCATCCTTTATAAAAAACCGGAGGACGGCCCTTATTTTCTAGTACTTAAAAAGCCTGCAGATGCCGCAGATTTTAACCGGGTCTGCAATACCATAGCAGAGTACGGATCTAAAATCCGTCACGATTATGCCACCGAATCTTATTATGCAGAACATTATGAAGTCCTAATCCAGGACAACGCCCTTCAGATTTTAGCAGGCTTGTAAATTTTTCCTTTTGTTATGAAAAGGGAATGTTGTAAAATAAAACCAAACTGTCTTATTTTTCGACATTCCCTTTTTGAAAATATTCTTATGCTGTTTTACCGGCGCTGACCTCAAAAGCAGCGCTTCTTTCAATCCAAATTTTCGATTAGCCTCTGGAAGCCAGAATCTCGTTGATTCCGGTTACTAATGCATCACAGTCAATTCCATGAACCATGCATGCTTCCTCTAAGCTCTCTCCCTGAGAAGAGGGGCATCCCAGGCAGTGCATGCCTGCTCTCATCAGAATCGGGGGGATACAGTCATCTACCTGAATCAGCTCACCGATTAACATATCTTTATTAATCAACATAATAATTTCCTCCTTTTGGTGTACTATCTTACACTATAACTCCTTTCCCGCAATTTGGCAAGGAGCAATCTTTGGCAGAAAAAGTTTTATTATTCGACTTGACATGTATACAGTATTCTTTTAAAATATCCGCGTAAACTAACTTAGACAGACTTTCAACAGGTTTTTGACAGGAGGAAATTATGAGACCAGAATGGATTACCTTCCAGACCGGCGTATGGGAAAAAGAAATCAATGTCCGTGACTTCATTCAAAAGAACTACACCCCTTATGACGGCGATGATGCTTTCCTTGCAGGCCCTACCCAGAATACCACAGATCTATGGGCTCAGGTTATGGATCTTACTGAGCAGGAAAGAAAAGCCGGCGGCGTACTGGATATGGATACTAAGATTATCTCCACCATCACCTCCCATGGCCCCGGATATTTAGATAAAAGCAAAGAAACCATCGTCGGCTTTCAGACCGACAAGCCCTTCAAGCGTTCCCTCCAGCCCTACGGCGGTATACGCATGGCGGTAAAAGCTTGCCAGGATAACGGTTATGAAGTGGATCCGGAAATCGTAGAATTTTTCACCAAACACAGAAAAACCCACAATGCCGGTGTATTTGACGCCTACACCCCGGAAATGCGGGCCTGCCGTTCCAGCCATATTATCACCGGTTTGCCGGATGCCTACGGCCGGGGGCGGATTATCGGAGACTACCGCCGGGTTGCCCTTTACGGCGTTGACCGCCTGATTGAGGATAAAATCGAACAGAAAAATACCACCCGCACCATTATGTATTCTGATGTAATCCGGGAGCGGGAAGAATTATCCGAGCAGATTCGCGCCCTGGAAGAGTTAAAGGAACTTGGCAAGATTTATGGCTGCGATATCTCCAAACCGGCTTCTGATGTAAAGGAAGCCATCCAATGGCTGTACTTTGGCTATCTGGCCGCTGTCAAAGAGCAGAATGGCGCCGCCATGTCTTTAGGCCGTACTTCCACCTTTGTTGACATTTATTCGGAGCGTGACTTAAAAACCGGAAAATATACGGAAGAGCAGATTCAGGAGTTTGTGGATCATTTTATTATGAAGCTCCGCCTGGTAAAATTTGCCCGCACCCCGGAGTACAACGAATTATTCTCCGGCGACCCCACCTGGGTTACCGAATCCATCGGCGGCGTAGGCATTGACGGCCGCCACCTGGTTACCAAAATGTCCTTCCGTTATCTCCACACCCTGCAGAACCTGGGCACTGCGCCGGAGCCTAACTTAACTGTCCTTTGGTCCACTAAGCTGCCTATGAATTTTAAACGATTCTGTGCCAAAACCTCTATTGAATCCTCTTCCATCCAATATGAGAATGATGATTTGATGCGGGTAA
>Ga0137306_102948_pt1 | contig 13362 bp, 12 predicted proteins | sample Inofroosms_March_FD_97187 | JGI IMG/M metagenome (GOLD analysis project Ga0137306, IMG submission 97187) | Mouse cecal microbial communities from Vienna, Austria - N-Acetylneuraminic and N-Acetylglucosamine D2O microcosms_March | ecosystem: Host-associated > Mammals > Digestive system > Large...
ATAATCACTAAACAGACTTTTCTCCATAATCATCATGTTAAACATATGGCCGTAAGTACGCTTCAGCACTTTGTCATAACTGTCCATGTACTGCGGATACTTTTCGGTTATGATCGTCCTTGTCTTATCCAGCTGTACGGAATAATGAGTATGAGCATAATGACTGTAGAGCGTTTCTATATAATATCTTCTTTTTTCAGGGATAAACAGTTTTATCCTTCCAAGATACGGCTTAAGCTCCTCATACTTCAGGACACTTTCGAATCCCATTTTCCTTTTCATGGAAAAATGTCTTCTGTAATGGACCAGTCCCATATAATCGGCCTCAAGATTTTTCCATGCCCAGTAAAGTCCTGTCAGCTCGCAGAAAAAGGGATTCAGTTCAGAAATATTTTCTCCGGTATCGTCTCTCACATAATTCTGCTTATCAGATTGAAGATGTTCTTTCCCTGCCGCTCCCACCTGTACGGGAATGTACATGGCATCTGCGGGCATTTGATATTCTTTATGTGAAGCTACGATAATCTTTACATCATATCTCCTATCCATCGGTCAGTTCCTCTGATTTGTCTTAACTTTTGTTTCCGGCCGTCAACCCTGCTCCATCATCAATTCCCTTGCATATCTGTCCAGACTGTTTTTCAGATCCCTGGGCTTACATTCTTTTTCTATTCCTGCAAGCATACGGTATTTGTCAAAAATATTTATAACCATCTTCATGGAGAGAGGCCTTCCCAGCTTGGATAAAAACATTCGATCCTCGTATGGCCCTCCCCTCTCAAAATATTCATGTTCTGCAAGCCACTGATCGATCTGTTCCCTGAGATTCCGGGAAAAGACATGAACCGAACGGCCTCCTGTCCGTTTTCCCTGTATCACCAGATCACCCGTCCTTCTGTCATAATCACATACCTTCAGCCGCAGCAATTCGCTGATTTCAATCTCATGGTAAAACAGAAGCTTCATCATAATACCGTCCCGAAGGCATATCCGCCTGCGAAAATCATTATCCAGATTTTCATACTCTCTGCTTATGGCGGCAAAAAAAGCATCTGTTTCTGCTTTAGACAGGATATGATCCGGTCCCTCTTCTCTCTTTTCTGAAACAGGGCGCTGAATCCTGTAATAAGTGTTCAAAATCCCCTGCTTCGACAGATATTCCAGATAATATCCCAAAACCCGGTACTTTCTCGTGATTGTAGAAATCTTAAGTTTGCCGTCCTTTACCAGATATTCCAGATATTTTTCTGCTGCCTTTTCCTGTCCGATATCTATTTCATGTTCTGCCAGCCATCGATGCAGATGTTCCAGATCGATCTGGTAGGCTCTGGCTGTTCTCTCATCCAGCCCCCGATTACAAACCTGGCTGACAATAAAATCGTCTATCTCCCGCGATAGCAACGAGGTCTCCATTGATTATCGCCCCCTCATATCCAATTCCGGCTCCCATGCAATCTTATTATCTTACTTTGTAGTATTTTATCCTACTTTAAGCGATAAGTCAATATCAAAAGCTACAAACTGCTATATTGTAATAAAAAGGAGTATTGATTATGAAACCATTAAAAACCAAAGTAAGTGTTACTTTAGATGCAGATATTATAGAAATGATCAAGAACCTTGCTGAAAAAGACGACCGCTCTTTTTCCCAGTACATCAACCTGATCCTGAAAGATTTTCTCTCCAGGGATAATTATCAAAAAAAATAAGGGGTATTCCCCCCTGTAAATAAGTACGCTTTCCTATGATACAAAACAGGACATGCCCAGGCCTGTCAGGCCCGGGCATGTCCTGTTTGTTAAATATTACTCTTCAAATCCAAGTTTCGCCGCCGCCTCTTCGCCGCAGAGGAAGCCGGAGGTCCAGCCCCATCCGTTGTTGGCGCCGCCGTAGGTTACATAAGCCTTCTTCTCTGTAAACAGCACGCCGATGCTCTCGGTTCCCACCGCGTACAGTCCTTCGATGGGAGTCTCACCGTCTTCTTTAAGAACCTCAAAACGCTCGTTGATATCCAGACCTCCTGTGGTTCCGTAGCAGTAGGAAGCCATGATCACTCCGTAGTAAGGCCCGTCGCCGATGGGATCCAGGAGAGACTTGTCTTTTCCGAACTCCTCGTCCACTCCTGTCTCACAGTAATGGTTATAATTGTCCACGGTCTCTTTGAGTACGGCGGGGTCCATGTTCAGCTTCCCGGCCAGTTCTTCAATGGTGTCTGCCTTGACCACCATACCCTCTTTTTCCGCCGCTTCCAACACCTCGTAGGCGTTTTCAACGGGAGTGTTCATGGGAATCTGGCTGCCTGAGCCCAGGAAATTGGAGGACGGGCCGTTTCTGTCCGTGTCAAATCCTTCTGATGCCAGGCGGTCGATCTGTGTGGAGCTGTAGATACTGTAATAGTTGGTCCCGGAAGCCCAGGGGCCAAGGAAGGAGACCTCTGTCTCAGAGGTAAAGCGCTTTCCGTCTGCCCCCACGGCCAGGGAATCCGCGCTCCAGCCCATGTTGGCCGGAAGATCCCCTGCTGACCAGAAAGCCGGACGCCCTGTCTCAACGCCTACCTGGCCTTCGATGTAATTCTTCTCAAATGCCGTGGTGATCCATTTCTCGGTTCCCGAGTTATGTACCTCCGGCGGGATGCTCTCGTTGTAGAGTCCCGCTCCGATGTCCATGGCGGCCTGCATCATCTTTCCGTCGTTCTGGTGAGAGCCGAACAGTTTCCACACTCCGTTTAAGGGATAATACTCATTGTGAAGCAGCTCCAGTTCCATCTGACTGTTTCCGGCATAGCCGCCGGTGGCGTCGATGACCGCTTTGGCATTAATTACATATTCGGTCCCGTCTGCCAGGTTTCTGGCCCTGGCTCCCGTAACCTTGTTGGCAGCCTCGTCATAGATCAGGGCATATCCTTCTGTCTCCAGCAGATAGGTTCCGCCCAGTTTCTCAAAATCAGACCAGAGGTTGTCAAAATATTCTCCCAGCACGTCTTTGTTGTACATGATCTCGTTGGGAAGCCACTGGTATTTGGTCACGTAGATGTCTGTGGGCGTGAATCCGGTCATGGGCTCGGAAACCTTGTATCCGTGGTCATAGCAGAGCCAGTCAAGAACCTGACCTGACTCATAGACCATCCGGTGGATGATCTCAGGTTTACTGTCTCCCTCTCCGTAGGCCACCCAGTCGTTGTAAAGCACGTCAGGATCCGTATAATCCTGTCCGTTGTTATGTTCTTCCTGGAAACGCTCAGGGTTGACAAACAGACCTTCCGTGGTGAGACAGGTGGTCCCGCCGTATTTGCCTGCCTTATCGATGGCCAGGACCCTGGCTCCGGACTCTGCCGCTCTCAGTGCCGCCGCTGTGCCGGAACCGCCCATGCCGATAACCAGGATATCGGTCTCCAGAGTCTCTTCTTTCTCTGTCTTTGGCATGGATACATAGAAATTCTCAATGGCGGCTTCCTCGCTTCCCCCTGCTGCCAGGGCCTCTGCCACCGCCTGTTCCGTGGCGTTTTTAATGGCATTGCTGCTGGCCGTGGCTCCTGTGACGGCGTCGATGGAAACGGACTGGTATTCCAGCATCCTGGGGATCAGACGGTCGATGGCCGACTGGAGAACCGGAGGAGTATCGGAAGTATTTTCCTGGTCCACCTCGATACTGACAATCTCTGTCTCACTGACCGTAACCGATACATTGAGACCGTCTCCCGGCTGAAAGCTCTCGGAATAGGCGGTGTAGGTTCCCGGCTTCATCTTCACCGCTGCCGTGGTCTTCTCTTCCCCTTTTGCCTGAAGGATACAGTCCTCTGCTGCCAGCAAAATAGCCTTGCTGGATATGGTAGCTCCGGACACGGCTTCCACCTCCGTGTTCTGGGCCTTCATGATCAGATCCGGAAGATCTGCCACCGCGTTGCTGCCGATGCCCGCCGTCTCCTGATCCCCGGTTACATTGACCTCAAGAATCTTCTCGGAATCAAAAGTCATGGACACGGTGATGTCGCCGCCGAATCCTTTGGCCGTGGAGGTGTAAGTGCCCGGGGTGTAGATCCCCTGTTCTTTCTGGCTGGCCTCTGTCTCCTGCTTTTCTGTGGTCTGGGCCTCTGTCGTGGTCTCTTGCTGAGACTGAGGGGTATCCTGGGATGCCTGGGGCTGACCGCAGCCTGCCAGTCCTGCTGCCAGAGATACGGCCACACAGCTGCTTATGAGCTTTTTCATAAACCTCTCCTCTCCGGGCTTATGCCCTGTTTTATGATAGCCCTATTGTATCACTGACCGGCATATTTTCACACTGAGCAAATGTGAGGCCATTATCACTTTTTCTGATAGATCCGGAATATGGATTACAGGCTTTTTAAACGATCAGGACACGCCCGGTGTATTTGCCCTGGCATGTTCATAGTCTCTGATCTGCTCCAAAAGCAGCCTGCTCTGAGGGCTTAAGTCTTCCCGCCGGTAGGCCACGCAGGTCTTGGCCGTATCCCTGTTGTCCTCTATATCAATAAATCTCAGATTGGGGTACCTCACAGGGTCGCACAGATGATCCACCCAGAAGGCAACCCCGTACCCGCTTTCCACCAGGATCTCTCCGCTGGTATGGTCCGTGACCAGGCAGTAGTGGGGAAAGACCAGCCCCTCCTGGAGCCAGAGGATCTCCCGCTCCTCCCTGTTCCTCTCTTCGAAATCAATGAACCGCTCCGACTGGAGATCCGCTTTGGTCACTTTTTCTTTTTTCAGCAGAGGGTGATCCCGGGACACCACCAGCTTTACACTGCTCTCGTCCAGGATCTCCGCCTCCAGCCAGTCCAGGGAATTAAAATAGCTTCCGTATATGGTGAAGACCAGATCCAGTTCTCCGTATTCCAGGCTTTCCATCAGTTCATCCTGAGGCTCCTGGGACAGATAGACTTTTGTTTTGGGATTGGCTTTTCGAAACTCTTTCAAGATCTCTGTCAGATCCTTCTTGAACATCTCCCCGTGATAACCTATGCGGATCACATGGTCGTAACCTTCCTTAAAGTCCTCCATGTCCCCGGCGGAAATCTTTGCCTGGTTTACGATCTTTTTCGCGCTTTTAAGAAACCTTTCTCCGGCAGGGGTCAGAGAAAGGTTTCGGTGGGTTCTCTCGAAAAGTTTTACTTTTAATTCACCTTCCAGATTGGCCACCTGCTGGGTCATGGCGGTCTGGACAATGCTGCACTCTTTGGCGGCTTTAGTGAAGTTTAAGTGTTTTGCCGCGGCGATGAAATATTTCAGTTGTCGGATTTCCATGATCTCCCTTTCTGTGTTCTTCTAAATCTTTTCTAAATACCTTTCCCACCAATAATCCCCTAAACTCTTAGATATATCTGATCTAAGCCATCTGTCAACACAAGTCTGATATTCCTCACAATATTTCACCAGATCATCTATCATATCCGGCCCTTTTCGCACACTCACACCAGGTTCCATTACCAGAGCAGGTAATTTTATAGCTATGATCATAGCTTTATCATATGTTGAGATTTCATCATCATTCAGATAATATGACTTTTCCAGATACTGATTCCTTCATTGTGAAATTCCATCCTGCTATTATTCAACAACAATTTACACTGTTTTTCGAAACTCCTGAAGCTCTCCCTGTAGTCACAAATTCCTCTTGGAATATATTCTAAAATCGTTTTCTTTTCCTTTACCGCATTTTCTACTTCTGACATCCAGGAAAATTGGTAATCAAGGTGAATTCCCATGTCCCACAAAGCAAGTAGTACATAATATTCTGTACAAATGATTGGGTATAAAAACACCTTGTCTGATAACCCATTTCTTATGATGTCAGATCTCATTGCCCGGTATAGACCCAGTGTCGAAGGATTATCTGGCACGACATCCAAAAAGATTACCAAATCCTTACTTTCTTTATTTTTTGTAAATACCCGTAATCCGCTGTTGCCGCCTGTATATTCAATATTAAAAAATCTTGACATCAGAATACTTGTAGTCATATACCGGTTATCCTCAGACAATATTCTCACCATACTCTTTTTCTGTGCAAACTCTGATAAACCTTGGCGCATCGGCGAATTTTTCCGCGAATCTGGGCAGGAAACTCTTTCCGGTTGCTGACATGCCTTCATAGATATTAACGCATTTACAAAGCTGGATAAACAGATCACCCTGATTATAGTAAATCATCTCACTCATGAATTCACCTCTTTTACACTGGTATAATGCCAGTCAGGATTATCATCAACAATGACATCACATTGATCATCTCCGTCATAATCAACGATATATCCCGGTGTTACGCATCCATGAGTTAAATTCTTGATATCAGCACAGGCATTTTCTCCACATTCTCTCTGGCTGAAACAAATCTGAGGATTATAAAATATATTCAGTACCGTCTTCCCCCCAGTGCTCAGATCAAACCATGGTACATATGCTCCGTATCGATCTCTGAAATATCTCTGATCAATATAGGTCGCGCCGTCTGTATGTTTTGTCAGACCATTGACTCTTTCGTCCAGCTGATTTATGGTGTGCTTCATAAAAAATCCTCATTGTCTAAAACAACCTGTAATCCTTCCTGTTTCTTTCCCATATGCGTCAGCAATCTTAATGGCATAACAGACCCTCTCTTTCCTGTTCACAGTGGCCTCACCACGTTCTCCATTTATTATCGCCCTCTATTGCCATCATTATATAATTCCCCCACCTGAAAGTCAAACCTGAAAAGGCAGGCAGAGACGGCTGTTCTCACCGTCCCTTCCTGCTTTTTAAGGAAGTATAAACCTGGCGGTTGGCGCCAGGTCAAGTGTTATCTTATATTTTCTACTGTTTCTTTCCCCCGCTCTTTCTGGTATCCGGCATCCCGTGGGCCCGCAGTTCCTGATGAAAAGAGGAGTGTCGGGGAAATGTCTCCCTGTAGCCAAGGAGAATCCTGCTTTTGGCTCCCTTTTCGCCTCGGGACTCTTTCACTTCTCCCAAGGCAGCGGCCAGGGCGGCCACGCTGCCATAATGAGCCCTGTGCTGACCGGACACAATGGCTCTCACCCGCAGGTCAACAAGCCTTTCCAGAACCGTCAGATACCCCTTTGCCTGCTCATCTGTCAGTTCCTTCGGTGTAAGGGTCTCCTTCCACCTGCGAAAACACTGCCAGAACAGATCTGTGCTGTCCATATTTTCCGCCTCCAGAGTCCAATGGGTTCCCTTCTCATACTCCCTGACCTGAAATCCCATGTTAAATCCAGCTTCTCTCGCGACATAGCGTCCGCCCTCTCTCAGGGTGTCGGTGTTCAGGAGCAAAAGCAGGAACAAGGGAACCCCGCACCTGACAAAGTGGCTGGACCAACCCAGGCCTTCTTTGACATTCTCGATTTTTTTCATGACCCTGTCAAAATCGCCCAGGAGAAAGAGAAGTTTCGCCCTTTCATATTGGGAAAGGTGGTTGGTCTCCAGTTCTTTTGTCCGGTCCATGCCATAGGATATTTCCTTCTCTGGCTGAAGACTCTCCATGACCTTCAGAGCCTTTTGACGGTAAGCTCTCCCATCCCGGCTCTCAGCCGCGATCCTTAAGTAATTGAGGGAATTGGTGTCGGATTCAAATGCCTTCTTCCAGCACTCCTCTGCCAGATCCAAATCGCCCCTCTTTAACGCCGCCTGGGCCGTACACAGGGCAATCTGACCCCGTATCTTGTATTTCTCATCCACCAGTTCCAGGGCCTCCTGACCGAAAGCCAGCTGCCGGTTGGTGTCCTGTTTTTCCTCAAAACACTCCAAAACCCCCAAGAGGAGGGAGGGGTGACACTTGGCTCCCTTTCGGGCTGCCTCCATCATCTCGTCTCCGCTTTTCTGGTAAAGCACCACATCCCGCAGAAATTGTCCTGCCGCATCCCCCGGTTTGTCTGTGAGAAGCCTGATCCATTGCTCCACGAACCGGGAACTGTCGGGGAGTTCTTCTTTTCCCATGGACAGGATTTCCTCCAGCTTTACACTGTGGAAAAAAGGGAGAACCATATAGCTGTAGAGACTCTCCGGCCTCTTTTGGGGTGATGTATTCTGATAAACCCCGTAGAGCACGCTTTTCTTCAGGGCATCGGTGTCGATGGAGATCAGATGTTCATTAATCATCTCGTCGAGACCGATCTCAAAATTGTCCCCGCCGTCATCCACCCAGGCTTCTGTATCCGTCATCAGTTCAAAGGTATCCAGGGCAAGCTGATAAAATCCGTCATTGACACACCGCTCCACCAGCCTGGCCGCCTCCTCGTAAGCCTGGCCGATTCCGTCAGGGTCCTCGTATTCGTAAGCCCAGTCACTGTCCCAGCAGCCAGAGGAGTAATCCTCATAGCCCTCCGCGTGAAAAGTCACTTCCTCCTCCTGGATCCGGGCAAATTCCTTCCTCAGCCTGGCATACTCCTGCTTCACCTCTGCCTGGTCCTGATCCCTGGCCATCTGGACAGCGTTCTTACTGCTGTCTTTATCCATATGGATCTGTTTCACCTGATCCATAATCTCCAGGAATTCCTTCCGGCTCTCCTCCGGAACTTTTCTGGCAAGACTGTGAAAAGCAGTCTGTAATTCCTCCCTGGTCATCTCCCCGGATCTTATATCCACTGCCTCTGTAAATTCTCTCAGATTCATCGGTTGTACCTCGTATTTTTATATGATTTTTGTATTGATTTTGGCGCTTGCGGATAGCATCTGGACAAATAGCGTTTCTGTTCTGTCAGTATCACACAGAAAAAATAGGACTTTTAAATCAGCCCTCGAAGTGCTATAATCGTCCATGGATTTTATCACATACCTTCACGAAACGAGGACATATGATGACAGGACTTGGAACTCTCATCAACACCGGGGGCATCCTGGCCGGAGGGCTGGCGGGACTGGTGTTTGGAAAATTTATGACTGCCCGGTATCAGGACACCCTGACTTCGGCCTGCGGACTCTGCGTCATCTTCATCGGAATCGCCGGAACCATAGAAAAGATGATGACGATCACCGACGGAGTTTTAAGCAGCAGCGGAACCATGATGGTGATCGGCAGTTTTACCGCCGGCTCTCTGCTGGGAGAATTTCTCAACATCGAACATCACCTGGAGTCTTTCGGAAACTGGCTGAAAGCCAGGACCGGGAACAGCGGCGATGCGAAGTTTGTGGAGGGCTTTGTCACCGCCTCCCTCACGGTCTGTATCGGCGCCATGGCCGTGGTGGGCTCTATTCAGGACGGCATATCGGGAGACTACTCCATTCTCGCCGCCAAGGCGGTGCTGGATTTCATCATCATTCTGGTTATGACCGCCTCCATGGGCAAAGGCTGCCTCTTCTCCGCCGTTCCCGTGGCTTTATTTCAGGGGCTGGTCACAATCCTGGCCCGTGTCATCGCGCCCCTCATGACCCCGGCCGCCTTAGACAACCTGTCCCTCACCGGCTCCATGCTGATCTTCTGTGTAGGTGTCAACCTGATCTGGGGAAAGAAGATCAAGGTGGCCAACATGCTGCCCACTCTGATCGTGGCTGTGGCGTGGGCCGCGTTTTAGATTCCAAACAGTTTTGCCGCCTTCTCCATCCTCTCTGTCACGGAGACACCGAAAGGACAGCGATTCTCGCAGCCTCTGCACTTCACACAGTCCTCCCCCTTCTTTGACAGCCCTTCATAATGGGCCCGCAGGGTGGCGGGAATGGTATCCTGAAGCCGGGCCAGATCGTAGAGCTTGTTGACCATGGCAATATCGATTCCCGCCGGACAGGGGGCGCAGTGGCCGCAGTAGGTACACTGGCCGGAATAGGCGTGTCTTGGAGCCCGGGCCAGAACGCTGGCATAGTCCTTCTCCTCCTCCCCGGCGATCTCATAGGCCACCGCCGCATCCACATGCTCCGGCGTGTCGCAGCCTACCATGACGCTGGCCACTGCCGGTCTGGTCAGGGCATAATGAAGACACTGGATGGGCGTCAGGGCCACACCGAAAGGTGATGTCTCCGCCCGAAACAGCCGTCCGCCCTCATAGCCTTTCATCACCGTGATGCCCACTCCCTGCTGTTCACAGATCTGATACAGCCTGGCTCTCTCCGGGGCGATGCCTCCTATGTCCTCGCTGTATTCTTCCTTAAAATACTCGTCCAGGTCCTCGCTGGCAGGAAGCATGTCAAAAGCCGGATTGACAGAAAAAAGGATCATCTCCACCACGCCGCTCTCCGCCGCCAGTCGGGCTACGTCCGGGTTGTGGGTGCTCATGCCGATATGACGGATTCTTCCTTTCTCCTTGAGACCCTTCACATACTCCAGAAATTCTCCTTCCATGATCCTGGCAAACTCCGCCTTCTCATCCACAAAATGAATCATTCCCAGATCTATATAGTCTGTCCGCATCCTGGCGAGAAGATCTTCAAAGGCCTCTTCCACCTTCTTTAAATCTCTGGTCCTCACATACTGGCCGTTCTGCCAGGTAGAACCGATGTGGCCCTGGATAATCCACCGCTCCCTCTGCCCCTCTATGGCTGCCCCGATGTTGGACCGTACATTGGGCTCTGACATCCAGCAGTCCAGAATATTGATCCCTGCCTGGGCGCAGCGGTCAATCACAGCCTTTACCTCCTCTGTGTTGTGCCGCTCCAGCCACTCTCCCCCCAGACCGATCTCGCTGACTTTTAATCCTGTCTTTCCAAGCTCTCTGTATCTCATATCCTTCTCCTTTCATCTCTTTGCCTGTTTTTCAAGGCATCTTGGTACACCCTTGGGTGTTTCTCTCACGATTTCTTCTTCCGATAAAAGGCACAGCTTTTGGTGCCGTCCATCCGATTATAGGAAGCCGTTTTTACTTCCTATAATATCCAAAACAGATCATGGTCCAAAGGCCTGGAATAACCGCATATCCGGCATTTACCTGTCCATGATTGATCAGAACATATCCACCGCCTGTAAATGTCAAAATCAAAAAAATGATTCCCATAACCAATGCTGCTTTTTTCATAATCATGTCCTCTGGCAATGATACCGCAAGTTGTTTTCTCGTTTCTTTTGCTCTTCCAGCAGAAACTCCCTGGCCTCTCGAAACCACTGATCTTCCGGGTTTACAGCCAGAAGATAACTGACCTTTCCCAGAAGAGAGGCCAGATAAGCTTCCGCCTGAATCGGTTCTCTCCCTGCCTGGCCTTCCACTGTCGGATTTTCCTCTCCCCACCTGGCTGCTCTCCGATTTTCTTTCTGTGTTCCCCCTGTCAATGTCTCTTCTCCATACCCAATTCCTGCCAGATGGGCCTCCACTCCGTAAGTCCTGCAGTAGTGGATCTCCTGCCTCAGCTTCCTCCTGTAATCTCTTGGAAGCTGAATCTTCTCATTGACCACGATCCCTGTCACCTTCTGCTGACAGCCATTGGTACATACTCTGGTCTTCTCCCTGTTTATCTCCAGGCCGTATGCCTTGAGAAAACCTTCCGTCTTTCCCATGACCGGAGCCGGATCAAAATCACCGGAAAATGTCAGGTCGTCGCTGTAGCGGGTATATGTAATCTCCCTCTGGCCGCACCAGTCAGTCATATGCTCGTCAAAAGGCCTCATGACCAGATTGGAAACAGCCGGAGACGCAGGGCTGCCCTGGGGAAGCCGCTCCCGAAAACAGCACAGGCAGGTGAGCATGGTTCCCACAGAAGTGGGAAAATAGCTGCCCGGGAAGGCGTGGTGGAGTACCATGGGAAAGGTGATGTTTCCGAAAAAATCCCGGATATCCATTTTCAGGATAACCCTCTTTCCCCTGTGGGCAGCCGCGTTGCCTATGGGCGATCCTCCCTTTTTGTAGGCCGATGCGGCCGGGGAGGGGGAAAATCCCTCCAGAACGTGGTGGAGAATATTTCTCTGAACCTTTTTAAGAAGACTGTCCGGGACATCGAGAGTCCGGTATCCTCCTCTTTTCTTCGGGATCCGGACCTGGTGATAATGAGCTTCCGGGTGATTGCTGATCGCGAAAAGACATGCCAGAATCTTCTCCTCCGGCCAGTCTGTGTCCCCCAGCAGGCGAAAAGATAACAGCATGTCTCTGATCTGCTCCTGATCACAATATTTCCACAGTCCCCTGTAATCCCACATGTCGCCTCTCCCATATTACAATCTTAATACTTACCATAAAGGGCAGCCGGCAGCACTTTATTCTGATACCGTAAGCAGCGCAGGGGTACAGAAGGCCGCCGCAGGCGGCCAGGCTCACGAAGTGGGCCCGTACCTTGGAGCGGATTACGGACTGATCCTCAACTTTACACTCCAGACGGCGACTCGCCGTCCGTCCGGCAGTAACAGTCAGTGGACTGCGTAACACCGGTTTCGCTGCTGCCCCATCAGGCTGCCCTTTCTATAGATTCTAGCACAGTAGGGAAAAATTGTCCAACGTATTCAACGTTCTAACCTATTTTCGATTCTCTTTTCTCAGATTTTGAAAAGTTCATTGATAAATGAATCTCGACATAATTTCTTTCCGCCGCAGTGTGATCTCCGCAGAGCGTTTTGCTCTATAGGACGCACTCTCCTATAGAAATCAAGTAGGGAAGATTTTCTCCCTACTCGTCGTGCCGGGGCGGGGCCGCTTTAGCGGCCATATTTCCTCTCCGCCCCGTGTACATAAAAAAATGACCGCCAGGTTAACGGCAGTCATTGAAAGTGTATTCAAAATATTTAATCCCAGCGGCCTGACTCCTGTATCTTAAGCTGACCACCCTGACAGACCGGGCAGGTGATGGGAGAGTCATCGGCAAAAATTTCAGCCTCCCCGCCGCAAACAGGGCATGTTCCCACATACGTCTGATCCTTTTCGATCAGCCGAAGCACAGGCACTGCCACCACATCCCGACACTGTCCACAGATTGCTGTCCGGTAGTCAAAATGGAAGAGAGGAAGCCATCCTCCTGCTGCCCCGGCCGCAATTTCCCTCTGGATATCCTCAGAAAACACCTCCATAACCCGTCCCAAAGTGCCATGCCTCATGCCATGGCCGGTACAGATCTGCCATGTCTTGTGGCAGGATGGACATGTCAGTTGTCTGATCATCCCCATAATCGTCTCAACTCCTCCTATGCGCCTAACAAGCTGAGCACGGTATTCGGCACCTGATTGGCCTGTGCCAGCATAGACTGACCGCTCTGAAGCAGAATCTGGTTGCGGACATGCTCTGTGATGGCAAATGCCATATCCACATCCCGGATGCGCGACTCGGACGCCGTCAGGTTCTCCACTGTGTTGCTCAAATTGGCAAAGGTGTGCTCCAGACGGTTCTGAATCGCTCCGTAATGGCTCCTCATCTCACTGACCAGATCGATGGCACTGTCGATGTCCCCCACTCCGTTGTTGGCATCCTCTAATGTAAGGATGTCTGTGTCAGAAAGTCCCAGGCCCATCGCATCC
>Ga0137306_102949_pt1 | contig 13361 bp, 13 predicted proteins | sample Inofroosms_March_FD_97187 | JGI IMG/M metagenome (GOLD analysis project Ga0137306, IMG submission 97187) | Mouse cecal microbial communities from Vienna, Austria - N-Acetylneuraminic and N-Acetylglucosamine D2O microcosms_March | ecosystem: Host-associated > Mammals > Digestive system > Large...
TATATTCCCTGAAATCTGTCATTGCTGACTGTGTGCCGTATTTTTTGATCGGCAGAATACCGGTCATATAAGCTGCTTCTATCATCTTGTCAGTCTGACCGCTGCTCTTGAACAGACCTCGCAAAAGCTGAAGATACTGCTCTTGCAGCGCATAATCATTCCTGACCTCTCGGAACAGGGCATCCCATTCGTCTATAATGATAATAAAACGATTACCGGTTTTTTCATTGATTCTGGCCAAAGTCTCTGGAAGTGTCTGTTCTTTCTTTACATCTGGATAGATTTCGTGCAATTCTTCCACTACTTTAGCCTGCAGATTAGAAACAATATCTTTGATATTATCAGTAATAGAAATAAACCATGTGATATCAAGGTAGATCACCTCATGCTGATTCAGATGTTCTTTATAAGTACAATCTTTTGCAATCTTTAAATTCTCAAATAATTCTCTTGAATCACAGCTTTTATCTCTGGATACACCCCCCCAATCTCTCAAACGGGGCTGCCAGGGAATATTCCCGGCAGCCCCGCATATTGTATCAGCACTATTTTAACAGGACAAATATGATCAATGCGGCCACGATCACAATTGCAACTGCAAGGATAATGATCGGCAGCTTAGACATCTTCTCATCATCGTCATAGTCGTAATCATCATCATAATCATCATCATAGTCGTCTTCGATCTCTTCCTGGCGTTTCGTCTTTTTCTTCTTTTTCTTGCCGTCCCCTACCGCAAGCATCTCGTCGTACGCCCTGCGCATCTCTTCTTCCCGTTTCTTCCGAACCTTCTTTGGAGGTATATTGGAGTATCTCTGTTCCTCCTCATCCTCATAATCATCATCGTCATTCTTCTCTATTGTCTTCTGGGGAACCTTGAACTTTTTCTTGCAATTATAGCATAAGAGATAGTTCGGGTCTTTTTTTCCCTGCTTTAATTCCTGACCGCATATTGGACATTTCATCAGTATGTGTTCCTCCTCTTATTTTCACGTATACGGTCATTATACTACATCCCTTCTAAAATTTCAAAAAATATTTTCTTAATTATATCCTAATTATGCCAAAAAGGCCGGACACCCTGCCCAGCCTTTTATTATCTTTTATTTCGTACTGTTTCCAAGTGTTACTTCCACATCCTGACTCGTATATTCACCGTTATTACCCGGCGTCTCTATAGTAAGCGTCACCGTCTCTCCGGCTCTGTAATACTGAAGCTGTTCCTGAAGTGCCGCCATGCTGTTCACCGAAGACCCGTTCAGCGCCGTGATCACAGAACCCTTGGTGATACCTGCCTTCGCCGCACCGCCGCCTCTGGTGACATTGGAGATATATACGCCCATCGGCATATTATACATCTGAGAAGTATCCTGGGACACATCCACTCCCTCAATGCCGATGAAGCCTCTCTCACTCTCTGCAACCTTCGTCTTTGTCTCCTGGTTCATCAGTCCTTCAATGGTCTCTCTCGCTTCAGAGATCGGAATGGCATAGCCCATGCCCTCTACCGCATCCATCGCTGCTTTCGCAGTATTGATCCCGATCACCTCGCCGTTCGCATTCAGCAGGGCGCCGCCGCTGTTTCCAGGATTGATCGCTGCGTCTGTCTGGATCAGGCTGCTGTCTATTCCGTCGATCGTTCTGTCTGTAGCAGAGATGATCCCTCTGGTTACAGACTGTCCGTATCCAAGCGCATTCCCAATGGCAATAGCCTCTTCTCCTACCTGGATCTGCTCGGAATCCCCCAGTGTCGCTACAGCGATCTTCTCTCTGGTACTGTCCTTCACCTTACTGAGTTCTACCGCTACCACTGCCAGATCCCGGTTCGCATCCGTTCCCTTTATATTCGCCTCCACGCTCTCCTGATCTATGAAAGACACCGTAAGCGTGTCGCTGCCTTCAACGACATGATTGTTCGTCACGATCAGAAGCTCTGTATCATTCTGGCCGATAATGATCCCGGAACCGGCGCTCTCGCTCTCCCGCTCCTGTACGCCTCCGAAGAAGCTCTGTACCTGTTGGACACTCATATTCGTGATCGAGACTACAGACGGCATGGTATTCTTCGTAATATCCGCTACATTGGAATCTACCGTACCGCTGGAAGCTGTCGTAAGCTTCGTATTGCCTACACTCTCCGTCTTCTTCGTATCCTCTCCGTGTTCCGCCGTACCGAACACTCTGTCTGCTACGATGTTGCTGGTCTGAAACGCGGCGCTTGCGGTCACTCCGAATATCAGCCCGAAGCATACCGTCTTCATCCACTTGGGAACTCCTCCCTTCCTATGCGGGTGTCCCTGATTCCTGTCATCCTGCATATTCGGTTCCTGTCCTGGCGTATAATAAGTATATTGGTGATCCATATTGATATCTCCTTTCGAAATTACTTTTCTCTGCTTCTGATGACTATTCTACCGCCAAATTGTGTTCAAACTGTGACAGAACCGTGATAAAATATTGACTTATAATAATTTCGTCCGGATCGCTTCTTCTGTCCCCGCAAGAGATCCCTGCACCATCTCCGGCTTCCCGCCGCCTCTGCCGTTAAATGCTTCATTCAGCAGCTTGCTGTACGGTCTTACATCCTTCTTACGGCTACCGATCACATAGCGGTACCCGCTCTGATCCGTCCCCGCGAATACGGCGCAGCATGCGGCGCCCCTCTCCAGCAGAAGGTTCATCAATTCTCTCGGCTCATTTCCCGAAAGCTCCGGATCGAATACGGCCGTCACGCCCTCCCCAAGAGGTATCTCTGCCGCCCGGTATCCCAGAAGCTTCTGCTGCAGCGACGCATTCTTCCCCTTGAGACTTGCCATCTCTTCCTTGAGGTGCGATACCGCTTCCGCCGTCTCATACTCCTTCACACAGAGAAGTGCGGAAACTGTCTTCGTATTCTCATCCTTGATACTGTAATCCCTGAGCGCGCGGAAACCCGCCAGCATCGTGATACGTTCCCCGCCTTTATAGTTCATCATATCCACCAGCTTGATGAGGCCGATCTCCCCGGTACTCTTCATATGGGGCGCGCAGCACGCACATACATCATATCCCGGTACTGTTATGATACGGACCTGCCCTTCGATCTCAATCTTGCTCCTGTACTCCATGTGCACAAGTTCTTCCTTAGACGGATATGTCACCTCAACCGCCAGATTCCGGAATACGGCACGGTTCGCTTCCATCTCAATCTCTCGTAACTGCTCTCTGGTGATCGGACCGTTAAAATCCATCGTACAGTAATCACTCCCCAGATGAAATCCTACGTTCTCATAGCCAAATCTGGCATGAACGATCCCTGAGATGATATGCTCTCCTGTGTGCTGCTGCATCCGCTCAAACCGTTCCTCCCAGTCAAGCTTCCCATGTACATGTCCGCCCACCGTCAGGGGGCCTTCCATGGTATGGTATATGATCCCGTCCTTCTCATGGGCATCCGTGACACGGATCCCGTCTATCCAGCCAATATCCCCGTACTGACCTCCGCCCTCCGGGAAAAATGCAGTCCTGTCAAGCACCGCCTTATACCCTTGGGCCGTCTTCTCACACTCCAGGACCTCTGCATCAAATTCCCTGACGTAACTGTCCTGGTAGAATAACTTCTCCGTCATCTCCTACATCCTCTCCGGCGCCGTAAAGCCCAGCACATCTATACAGGCTTCCAGCACCCTTCTCGTCAGTATCAGCAAAGCGATATATCCCTTCTGCTTTGTCTCATCCTCCTCTGCGAGGATCTTCGTCTCATGGTAGAAACGGTTGAACACATTCGCCAGATCATAGATATAGGCACAGATCTTATGAAGCGCCAGCTCTTCAAATGCCGTCTCCATCACGTCATTGTATTTTAAGATCTCCAGCATCAGCGCCTTCTCACTATCGTTCTGCGCACATCTGATCGCAAGGCCTTCCAGTCCATTACCGTCCGCCTGATATTTGTTCAGGATCGATTTGATCCGCACGATGGTATACAGGATATAGGGACCAGTATTCCCCTCAAAGGAGGTAAAGCGGTCTACGTCGAACACATAATCCTTGGACGCCTGGTTCGACAGATCTCCGTACTTGATTGCGGACATTCCGACGATCTTCGCCGTCTCATCTGCTTCATCTTCTGCAACCGTCCGATTCTCGGCAATCTTCCTGCGCATCTCATCTTCAATCTCCGCGATCAGATTCTCCAGACGCATCACTCCGCCTTCCCTGGTCTTAAAAGGCTTGCCGTCCTTACCGTTCATCGTGCCGAACCCCAGGAATGCAAGATCCGTTCCCTCCGGCACAATACCAGTCTTCCTCGCTGCCCTGAACACCTGGAGAAAATGCAGATCCTGACGCTTGTCCGCAACATAGATGATCTGATCCGGCTGATAATCCTGCTCCCTCTGGATCAGCGTCGCAAGATCTGTCGTCCCGTAGAGCGACGCCCCGTCTGATTTCTGGATCATGCACGGCGGAATCTCCTTGGTATCCGTCTCCTCCTGCACATCGATCACCAGCGCGCCCTCGTCAATATGGGCATATCCTTCCTTCTTCAATCTGTCGATCATATCCGGAATATAGGCCTGGGCATCCGCCTCGCCCTTCCAAAGATCAAAGTGCACGTTCAGGCTCGCATAATTCTTCTTAAGGTCTTCCACGGAAATATTCATAATATGCCGCCACACCGCCATATATCCCTTGTGTCCATTCTGCAGGAGATACGTCGCCTTGAGCGCTTCTCTCCTGTATTCCTCGTCATCCTTCGCCTTGCCGCTTGCCGTTGGATAGATCTCCTCCAGCTCGCCTATGGTAAACGGTGCCTCCGCCGGATACTCCCCGCCAAATCCTTCATCAAAATACGGCAGGTCAGGCTTACGCTCCTTAAGTTCCGTGATGATCAGTCCCATCTGGTAGCCCCAGTCGCCCAGATGGATATCTCCCAATACCTTATGTCCCATCTTCCTTGCAAGCCTTTTAATCCCTTCGCCGATGATCGCAGAGCGCAGATGTCCCACATGGAGCGGCTTCGCCACGTTAGGTCCGCCGTAGTCAACAACGATCGTCCTGGGCTCTTCTGCCGTCTTAAGGCCCATATTCTCATCCGCACACATCTGATTCAGATACTCTGCCACATATTCCCTGTTAAGCTTCAGATTAATGAACCCCGGATTCACCACATTCACTTCTTCCAGACACCGGCTGCCCTCTAATCCTGCCGCCACATCATTTGCAATCATGACCGGAGCCTTCCTATATGCTTTCGCTCCCGCCATCGCCCCGTTGCACTGGTATTCTCACAGATCCGGCCGATTAGATAAGGTTACTTTCGCATATTCCTTATCGTAGCCGGCTGCCTGAAATGCCTCGGCCAGCTCTTCTGTGATAAGCTCCATGATCTTCTTCATCTTCGTTCTCCTCCTCTATCTCAATATGTACAAAAAAAAGCCAGACCTCTGTAATCTACAGGGATCTGACCCCTTGAAACTCATTGCAATCTTCTAACTCCCGGTAGAATTCTCATATGCATTCTTCAGATCCAGCAACGCTTCTTGAAGCAGCGCGTCTGACCTGACCGCTTCCTGATATGCCTTCTGCGTCTTCGTCATAAGCTTCTGTACATCTTCATGCTGTGCGACCATCTGAATATATTCCTTGATCTCCTGGTCCTTAACATCGGCAATGATCCGGCATCCGCCTTCCTCATCGTCTTCCACATACACCGTACCAAGCCCGGGAACCTTCGTATAAATATCCTTGATCTTCATATCATACGCCACAAACACCACATATGTACCCCGGTATCTGCCCTCTTTGGTATAGATATGGATATCATCATACGACTCCGCAAAACTGGCTTCCTCTCCCTGCTGCCGGTAATACTCCCTGACAGCCTCGGTAATCTCCGGATATTCTTCCGTTCTGAGCGGATTCAGTTCCATGACCTCGCATCCTCTGTTCTCCACATACAAACGGTCAGAAGTTGTCTTTTGTGCTTTCTGGACTTTCGCTTCGGTAAGACTCGATCCGGCTGCCACCAACGCCGCTGCCAACGCAACCAAGAATACCAGCAGATATCCTCCCTTGCTTCTCCTGCGGACGGAAGGGCAGTCTCTCTTCGTTCCTTCCATAAAGACTACCTCCATATGCACTTAAAAACATGATACTCACGGCAGATCTGTCTGCCGATTCGTATAAAAATACACACCCGGGCGGATTCGAACCGCCGCTCCCGCCTCCGGAGGGCGGTGCTCTATCCCCTGAGCTACGGGTGCATAATCTGTCTCTGCCAGGCATGACCTTTCTCATGATGCATGTCCGACAAATAATGTAATATGAAATTGCAAATGTTATATTACCACATTTATCCGAAAAAGTAAAGGAAATGATATCGACTTTTCTCACATTTCCTTCACTTTTTTTATTTTATCCTTTATAAGAGTAATTTTCCCTTCCCTCTGTCGTAATAATATGCATGATCTGATAAAATATCCTCTGCTTCGATCTGTGTCTCGTTCACTTCCGCCACAAGTGCATTCAGCGCTTCCCACCCCGGGGCAGCACTCTCCGGCACAATGATCACCTCATGCACACTACTTGGCAGCACATAGTAATTCTCCTTAAGATAATCTCCGATTCCTTCAAGCCTGTCCTCGTACAGGATCGCCGCAGCGCCATAACTGCGGAGCCGGTTGCTCATCACATACATAACATCTTCAAAGCTTCCCCCATCCTCACCTGTCAGCTCTTCGATCAGAGCATACATGGTCCCAAATTCATAGGGAAGAAGCCTGGGTGTATTCTCCTTAGCCTTCCTTGCAATCTCGCTCTTCGTTACATTCCACATCTCCAGATGCTCATCTCTGATCATCAAAGACGCCATTCCGTGTGAATTCACTTCGATCAGCACATAGAAGATCACTGCAAGATCCAGATATTCCTCATAGGGAACTTCCTTCAACAGTTCCTTATTCGCCTCGCGGTTCACCAGACGATAGATGATCTTCCTTCTTACATTCTGATAATCCTTGATAAATTCTCCCTCAAATGAACGCCGGAACCGTACTTCCTTGTACAGCCTTAAGATCTCCCCGGCAATATGCTCCACCGAACTTCCGCCCTGAAACTGCTGATAGTATTCCTCCAGATAGATCGTCGGAAAGATATTGATCCCTTTCTGTGCGATCGTCAATCCATGTCTCTTTGTCCCGTTGTTCTTCACCGCCGAATGTATGTATACCGTTACATCATCCCTTACTTCTTCCTTCACCTTAACTTCTACCTCATGGATAAACTGAAAATATGTCATTCCTCTCCTTTCTTAAATAGCTGCATGTCTTTTCTCATGGAAATCGGCATGAATCCTGCCTTAGAATCATTTAGAATATAATTGAAATATTATGGTATATCCATTATAAAAAAGCCCTGCAGAAATTGCAAGGCTTTTCGTATGCCATATTTCGACATATTTCGTATCTGTTATACTATGCTCTGGATAAATACTGTCCGGTACGGGTGTCAATCTTGATCTTCTCCCCCTGCTCCACAAACAGCGGAACCATAACCTGAGCGCCTGTCTCAACGATCGCCGGCTTCGTCGCGCCTGTCGCCGTATTCCCCTTCACTCCCGGTTCAGACTCTGTGATCACAAGCTCAACTGTGAACGGAGGCTCAATCGCAAATACCTTCCCCTGATAAGACTTCATGGAAACCACTTCATTCTCCTTCACAAACTTCAAAGCGTCGCCGACATCGTCTTTGCCCACCGGTGTCTGCTCATAAGTCTCCATATCCATAAAATAATACAAGTCACCGTCATTATACAGGTATTGTACTTCCTTCCTCTCGATAAATGCCTTCTTCAGCACATCCTTCGACGGGTTGAATGTTCTCTCAACTACACCGCCGTTGATCACGTCTTTTAACTTCGTACGGACAAACGCGGAACCCTTTCCTGGTTTTACGTGCAAGAATTCCAGACATTCATACACCTTCCCGTCAATCTCATAAGTAGTACCCTTCTCAATATAAGCATCTGCCATTCTATAAATCCTCCTTAGCCGCGCCAAACGCGCATTCATACATTCATTTTTCCTTTTTTCATTCTATAATAGATTACGCCTTTTTTCAACCTTTTTTTTCTTCACAAAAATTCATTTGACATTTCTGCATGATACATTCTACAATAAACAAGTATGTAATCTAAAAAAACTATATTTTGGAGGCATGATTATGAAAAAAGCAACCTTACTTCTTCTATGTACGGTCCTTCTTGCCGCTGTCATCACCGGATGCAGTTCGGACAAGAAGGACGAGGGCAAGGCCAAACAAGAAGCTTCCGATCAATCCGGCGATGAGACGGACGATCACAAGGAAGACCTGCTAAGCGGCCTGCACCACGCTGAGATCGAGATCAACGATTATGGCACCATCTCCCTTGAGCTTGATGCCGATACCGCTCCCGTCTCGGTCACCAACTTTGTAACCCTTGCCAAAGAAGGATTCTATGACGGGCTTACTTTCCACCGTATCATCAGCGGATTTATGATCCAGGGCGGCGACCCGTCAGGCAATGGAACCGGCGGATCTGACACCGAGATCAAAGGCGAATTCTCAAGCAACGGCGTGGAGAATAACATCGCCCACGAACGGGGCGTGATCTCCATGGCCAGATCCCAGAATCCCGACAGCGCATCATCCCAGTTCTTCATCATGCATCAGGACAGCCCTCATCTTGACGGGGACTATGCTGCCTTTGGGCATGTAACCTCCGGTATAGAGATCGTAGACCAGATCTGCGAGAACACACCGGTACAGGATGACAACGGAACGGTAGACGCCGGCGACCAGCCTGTGATCAAGACCATTCGGGTAATCGACTAACGGCGATTACCCTTTTTCAGGTTCTTTTTATAGAAATGCAGCACAACCCTCTCCAGATAACGCTTCAACACGATCTGGATCTCTTCTTTGGGATGGATCGGCTTCACAAGGATATTGCGGATCCCTGCCCGCTTCGCCCCCCACACATCCGTAAAAAGCTGATCGCCGATAAACAGGGAATTCTCCTTGTCTGTCCCCATAATCTCCATGGCCTTCACATAATTCTTCGTGGACGGCTTGTGGGCGTTATAGACATAATCCACCCCGATATCCTGGTTGAACATCTTCACCCTTGGCTCCTGATTGTTCGAGATCAGGCAGCATCGAAAACCGATACTCTTAAGCCGGTCAAATAGAGCTGTCGCCCTCTTGTCCGCCGGCGCTCCGTGGGGCACTAACGTATTATCGATATCAAAGATCAGCCCCCTGTATCCTTCCTCGTATAATTGTTCAAAATCAATCACATATGTGGACGCCACATATCTGTCTGGAAAAAACATATCAAACATTACTCTTCCATCTCCATCAGACGCTTCACAAGCTCTTCACATACCTGAGTCACCGTCTTATTATCCGTATTGACCACGATGTCCGCAGCAGCCTCATATCTGTCCCGCCGCTGCTCCATCAACTCCAAGATTCCCTTTACATTCTTCCTTCCGTCCAATACCGGTCTGCCTTCACTGTTCTTCACACGCTCATAGACCGTCTCCGGGCTTGCGGTAAGGAGCACCACCTTCCCGTTCTTCTTCATCTGTACAACATTCTTCTCCCGCAGGGCCGCTCCTCCTCCGCAGGAGATTACCGTATTCTTGTGGGATTGCATCTCAACCAGCAGTCCCGTCTCCAGATCCCGGAAATACTCTTCCCCATGTACAGCAAAGATCTCCGGGATGCTCATCTTCTCGCGCTCTGCGATCACCTGATCCATCTCTACGGTCCTCATCGCAAACCTGGCGCTCAAGTATTCTGAAACCGTGGATTTGCCGGTTCCCATGAAACCGATCAACACAATGTTATAGTCAAATCCGCCCATCTTGTTCTCTCCTGTCCGTTTCGTCTTTTATTTATTGTCCTTAAAATCTGCCAGCGTCTTTCCCACGTCTTCCCGGAATTTCTTCCACGCCTCTTCGTCCTCGACAAAATATTTGGGGCATATCTTCCCCGTCACATCATAGTGCCGGATCACATTGTCTTCATTCAGGTCAAATTTCATACACAGCCACGCACATAACTGAACCATGGATGTGTAGGTCGCGTCGTTGAATTTCCCCGTCTCGTCCGGGTGGCAGCACTCTATGGATACCGTATCTATATTGCGGCTGTTCGAGGCATAAGCTACCTCCCAGGTCGGAACACACTGCACGATCTCGCCTTTCAGGCCGACAACGAAATTACTGCTCACCTGGGTATCATGGCCGTCCTTCAAGCTCTCGAAATAATTCCTGTTATCTATGGCATCCGATCCCGGATTCGCCGTATAATGAACGACAATACCGGTAATCTTCTCCGTAGGCGTACCCGGCCTTGAATAAGGGTTCACCGTCAGAAGCTCCACATCGATCTCCGGCTCTACCGCTTCGATCTTCTCTCCCGTCTTCTCAAAATATTCATTGGTAAGCCAGGAAGGTTTGAATATCTTGATCAGTATCAATATCACCAACGCAACGATCAATAAGGCCAGTCCTGCACGCAGATATAATTGGATTCTTTTCTTTTTCTGGCTCTTTTTCTTCTTTTTCTTCATGACTTTCTCCGCTTTGTATTTTGACACTTATATAATATGTCATCCGACGTCTGTTTGATGACCTCTTTATCATATCACGTAAAATTTATGTTTTCGTAAAAATTTCCTTAGGAATATATGAAGATGATCTAGCATGAGATACCCCCAGCATACCGGAACTCCGGCAGACTGCCCGGATTCCCTGTACACTGAGGGTATTATGCACACTATCTTATCTCCGTCCAAACTGATAGGCCGTAGTCGTATCATAGACCTCTCCGGCCCGCACCACAGGGCCGGCAAACTGCTCCTTATGCACCGCATCCGGAAAATACTGAGACTCAAAGCATACGGCCTGCCGCTTCTTATAGACGGCTCCTTCCTTCCCCGCTTCCTCTACGATGAAGTTACCCGTATAGAACTGCATGCCGGGAAGATCTGTATATACCTTCATCTCGATCCCTGTCTTCTTCGAATACATGGACGCGGCCTGACGGTATCCGCTCCCGTTCAGTACCCAGTTATGGTCATAGCCCTGGCCGAAGATCAGCGCCTCGTAATCCGACTCAATCTCCTGTCCTACCGTCTTCGCCTTCCGGAAATCCATAGGCGTCCCTTCTACAAGGATCACATTCCCGGTCGGAATAGACTGTGCATCCGCTTCCGTATAGGCATCGGCATTGATCATAACCTCCTGATCTAACGCCAGACCTGACGCATGCCCGGACAGGTTAAAATAACTGTGGTTCGTGAGATTCAAAAGCGTATCTGCTTCCGGCACCGCATGATAATGTATCTTCACCTCATTCTCCTGCGTCAGCGTATAGATCACGCGGATGTCCGCCGCCCCCGGAAACCCCTGGTCGCCGTCAGGGCTGTGCAGCAGAAATGTTACATGGCTGTCATCCGCTTCTTCTGCCGTCCACATCCTCTTCCCATAATAGTCCCTGCCGCCGTGCAGGGTATTGGGACCGTCATTCTGTGTAAGCCCGTAAGTCCTGCCGTTCAACTCAAAGCTGCCGCCGCCGATACGGTTCGCCACTCTCCCCACTGTCTCACCGAAATACAGGGTTCCGGCTTCATAACCGCTCACATCATCATATCCAAGCACCACATCCCTAAGCTTCCCCTCCCGGTCCGGGACCAGCACCTTCACCAGCACAGCGCCGTAGTCTGACACTGCCGCTTCCATACCGTTACCGTTCTTCAGAGTATATAATGCTGCCTTCTCGCCCTTTGACGTCGTTCCGAAATCACTTCTCATCTCTTAAACCTCTCTTATAAATCTGCCGCTCTTACTCGTCAACACTGTAGTTCGGCGCCTCTTTGGTGATATGTATATCATGGGGATGGCTCTCCTTAAGAGAAGCTGCGGAGATCTTCACGAATCTTCCGTTCTTCTTAAGCTCTTCCACCGTATGCGCGCCGCAGTAACCCATCCCGGACCTGAGACCGCCCATCAACTGGAATACCGTATCCTCAACCGTACCCTTATAGGCAACACGCCCTTCTACGCCTTCCGGAACCAGCTTCTTCGCATCGGTCTGGAAATAGCGGTCCTTGCTTCCGTTCTCCATCGCCGCGATCGAACCCATGCCGCGGTATACCTTGTATTTTCTTCCCTGGAACAGTTCGAATGTTCCAGGACTCTCATCACATCCTGCGAAGATACTTCCCATCATGCAGACATTCGCTCCGGCTGCAATTGCCTTGGTCATATCACCGGAATACTTAATCCCGCCGTCTGCAATAATCGGTATTCCATACTTATCTGCCACCTCATAACAATCCATGACTGCGGTGATCTGCGGGACACCGATACCCGCCACGATACGTGTCGTACAGATAGAACCTGGTCCGATCCCTACCTTCACGGCATCTACGCCTGCCTTGATCAGCGCCTCTGCAGCTTCGCCCGTTGCCACATTGCCGGCAATCACCTGGAGTTCGGGGAACTTGGACTTTATCATATCCACGGTTCGGATCACATTGGCAGAATGTCCGTGTGCAGAATCCATCACAACTACATCCACCTTCGCATCCACAAGCTCCTTCGCCCTGTCCAGACAATTGGCAGTGATACCGATCGCCGCACCGCAGAGCAGCCTCCCCTGCGAATCCTTGGCTGACAGCGGATACTTGATCTGCTTCTCAATATCCTTGATAGTAATCAGGCCTTTTAAGTTGAAATCCTTATCTACGATCGGAAGCTTCTCCTTCCTTGCCTTCGCAAGGATCGTCTTCGCCTCCTCCAGAGTAATACCCTCACGGGCAGTGATCAGACCTTCGGAAGTCATCGACTCCTTGATCTTCTTAGAGAAATCTTCTTCGAATTTTAAATCACGGTTCGTAATAATACCTACCAGCTTCCCGTTCTCTGTAACCGGAACGCCTGAAATCCTGAACTTCCCCATCAGATTGTTGGCATCCTCCAGAGTATTCTCCGGCGACAGATAGAATGGATCCGTAATGACGCCATTCTCAGAACGCTTCACCTTATCTACCTCTTCTGCCTGAGCCTCGATAGACATATTCTTATGAATAATACCGATACCCCCCTGACGTGCCATGGCGATCGCCATCCGGTGTTCCGTAACCGTATCCATCCCGGCACTCATCATCGGTATATTCAGTCTGATGCTTCTCGTTAAATTCGTTGACAAATCTACCTGGTTCGGCACCACCTCTGAATAAGCCGGCACCAAAAGAACATCATCAAATGTAATTCCTTCTCCGATTATCTTTCCCATGATCATCATTCCTCTCTTTCTCTGTTTGAATT
>Ga0137306_102950_pt1 | contig 13356 bp, 11 predicted proteins | sample Inofroosms_March_FD_97187 | JGI IMG/M metagenome (GOLD analysis project Ga0137306, IMG submission 97187) | Mouse cecal microbial communities from Vienna, Austria - N-Acetylneuraminic and N-Acetylglucosamine D2O microcosms_March | ecosystem: Host-associated > Mammals > Digestive system > Large...
CACAGTGAATAGATTCAACATCCCCCCTGTAGTCAAGGGCCTCACCGCCTATGCCATTGAACGGCAAAATGGCTATGAGCGGCATCAGCCCGAAGACACTCCCATCTGGCGGGAGCAGCGGCGGTTCTGGACAGACGCCATCCTCCAGGGCATGGCCAGACTGGAGGGACAGGCTCCTGACCCGGAGCTGCTGGAGCAGTTTGACCGTGAGCTGGAGCTGGCCCGCGGCAGTTTCGCCGCTGTGCCGGCATCCCCACAGTTACAGCGTAAAACCATCCGAAGCCTGCGTAACTTTGTATCCGCGCTGGAGACTGCCGGAGACGACCGCCGGCGTCAGGTCAACGTGGTCCGGGAGCTGCTGGAGGACATGGCCTCCCATCTGCCTTGGGCTGGCGCGGACAACGGCCTCGATATTGCCCGTGATGAAGCGGAGCGTACCCTCCGCCGTATGACCGCGCGGATGCCCATCCGCTTCACGCGCATCCTTTTGGGCGGGGATGACGGGCCTGGGTGGGAAACTGGATTTGTCTCCGGCTCGGTTACCAGCACCGAGGCTGTCCGGCAAACAGAGCTGTACAGGGACGCGCTTCGGGACTACCCGGAGGTGACAAACTGGCCCGCCATCTGTACGGTTTATGTGGGCGGAGACCTGCGGTTCCCTTCCAGAGCGGTCAATGCCTCCGCTTTCGACCTGGAGATTATGAACCGGGCCGGGGACAGGTTCCTGGAAGAGCAGGGCGTCTGCTGCGCAGGGGGATTTTATCAGATGACCATTTCTTCCGCGTTGGAGGAGACGCAGGCGGTGGAAGCTCTGTCCGCGATAGAGTACCCGCGCCTTCAGGGATGCCGCCTGCTGGAGCCGGAGGACCTGGATGTTCAGGAGCGGGTTGGCGCGGAGTCCGGCTGGCTCACATTCCGGCTGGATGTGCTGGCGGATGAAGAGACCGTCCTCGGCAGACGGCTGTCCAGTGAAGAGGAAGATACCTACGTGCAGGCGTATACCTCCTACAACCAGCACACAGGCCAGGTGTATGATACGCTGGATATTGTGGCGCGCTCTCCCGGAGGCGACGAGTGGTTCTCCTGTACGCTCACACCGGAGGTGCGGGAGGCGCTGAAGGAGAAAATGGAGCTTTTCTGCGTAGAGGAATTCGGAGAGCATCTGCCGGACCAGCCAAAGCAGGGGCAGGACATGGGGATCATCATGTAAATGCGACACATGGGAGGAGAACATTATGCGCAAAGTAACCGTCAGCGTCCAGGTGGACGCGGAAAAGCTGCGGGCCATCCAGTTCTACGTTGGGCGGAAGAACGCCACCGTAGAGACGGAGCTGGAGGACTGCGTGAACAAAATCTACGAGAAGTACGTCCCCGCCCAGACGAGGGAGTACATTGAGAGCATCGCCGCTCCGACGCGGACTCCCAGGTCCAGCCGGTCCAGGCCGGAGGAGGCCAGCCATGAGCAGTAGAGAGGCGCTGCAGCGACAAGGACAGGAAGCGGAAGCCATGCAGAGGTGCTCCGCCTTTCGGATTACAGAGGACGGCTGCACGGAACATTTCCGGGTAGATGGACTGGGCGCTTTGCTCAAAGCCGCCCAGTATGTTCAGCGCTACCAACAGGAGAAGGGGCCCTTTGCGGAGAAGCTCCGTGGCCGGGAACAAATCTCCGCGGACACATTTGAGCGGATGGCGCTTGCCCGCTACTCATCCCCCAACGGGAGTACAGAGGTGTTCGACATCAACTGTGATAAGCAGGAGTTCTCCGCAGTCCGGTTTCTCTTCGGATGGGTGACCTACAGGATGAGCGATGTGTCCGATGTATTGCAGCAATCAAGCTGCGGCGACACGTATGACTGGAAGGAGCGGCAGGCCCAGGTCGCTAATAAGCTGATCGGCAGGGAGATATTCTCCGCAGGTCATCTCTCCGCAGAGGATATTTCTCTGACGGGAAATCTCTATGAGATGGACGGACATCTGCTTAATTTCTATCTGGAGACCAACTCCAACGTGGATGCGGCGCTCGGTACGCATGTCTGCGTGGAGAGCAGCGATACGCTGAACGTCTACGCCAACTACGACATGGCCGCAGGGCAGGTTTGCGATACGCTGGAGGTCGATCTGCTCCGGGCGGACGGCGGAGAAGAATTCCTGGAGTACCCTCTCAACGTTGTGGAGAAGGCCGCTCTGCTCTGGAAGATGGAGCACTACTGCCAGCGGCAGACCGGCCTGTCGCTGAAGGACTACAGCGCCCAGCGGATGGCGGAGGAGCTGGCGGAACAGGCGGATTTAGGGGACCGCGCCGAGGAAGTTGTTCAGGACCATGGACCGGAAATGGCGATGTGACCGGACAGCGGGAGGGCCGAGAGGCCCTCCCTGCCCGTTCCCCGCTGTTTGGCCCTGTGAGGCGGTTTGTGCGGCATTTCCCGCCCGGTGGCACCCCTGCCCCTCCCGGCTCCAAAAACCGCCCTGTCGCGGCCTGTGTGCCGGGTGTGCGGCGGGGACCGGGAGAACGCCGGGCCGCCGGGAGGAGGGACGGGTGGGGAGAAGAAAAAGGTGCGGGATAAAGAGCGGGGGTCGCGCAGCGCCTCCCGCTCGGTTCACACCGCCCCGCAATGCGGGGCGGGACAGCGGTTCGCGGGGTTTCAGTCCGGGGATCAACGCGGGGGTACGTTTTGAGCCTCGGGGGTCAGGTTTGCCCCCGCGTGGCCGGAACTGCCCGCCGACACAGAATTTTTGAGGGTTCCAGGCGGGGGTACGGCTCAAAATTGAAGAAATGGAGGTAGTTCATGCCCAGAGAAAAAATCAAGTTTGCGCTGCGAATTATGCCGGAGACGCAGCAGCTCGTGAAAGACATCTATTCGTTGGACAACTGCCAGAATCAAAGTGAGTTTATTGAGAAAGCGATCCACTTCTATGCAGGCTATGTCTCCAGCAAAAACGGCACAGAGTTTCTTGCACCTGTTCTTGTTTCTGCGCTCCAGGGTACGGTGGCGAACGCGGAGAACCACATTGCCCGGTTACTCTTCAAGCTGGCGGTGGAGATGAACATGATGATGAATGTGCTTGCCTCGGAGGTGGACGTCAGTCCGGAGGCGCTGGAACGTCTGCGCGGGCGGTGTATCCAAGAGGTCAAAAAGACTGGCGGCGCGGTCACTTTTGCGGATGCGATGAAGTATCAGCACAGCGAGTGATGAACCATGCCGCGCATCATTTTCAAATGTCCGCATGTCAAAGGCGGCACACCAAAAGCCGCCGCCCATCTGGGGAATGCCGTCAATTATTACGCTACCCGCGAAGGTGTCCAGCGCATTGATCCCGGCAAAATGAATCTGCCTGCGACAGAGAATCAGGTCAATATGGTTGATAAATTGGCGCGGGAGTTTCCTCTGAGCAAGGGGTTGGAGGAGTACGCCGACTACCAAAATTCTCCCACTCGCGGCAATGCGTCCGAGTTCATCACGCGGGCTGTCGAGGAAAATCTCGATCAGATTGCTAAGATGGAAAACTATGTGGACTACATCGCTAAGCGTCCTCGCGCACAGCGGTTCGGCTCCCACGGGCTGTTCACTAGCGGCAACGACCCGTTGACTCTATCCAAGATTCAGAACGAGGTGGCGCACCATCCCGGTACGGTCTGGTTGCCGGTGATCTCCCTGTGCCGGGAGGACGCCGCACGGTTGGGGTTCGATAATGCGGAGCGGTGGAAAGAATTTCTCACCTCATATTCGGTGGAAATGGCCCAGGCGATGAAGATCCCACTGGAACAGTTCCGGTGGTACGCCGCGTTTCATGACGAGCAGCATCATCCGCATATCCACATGGTCTGCTACAGCGCCGATGGTAAATCTGGCTACCTTACGAAACAAGGAATTGAACAGATCAAGTCCGGATTGGCGAAGGAGATATTCAAGAATGATCTCACCGAAATCTACGCCAGACAGACCCAGCGGCGCGATTCTCTGAATCAGGATTCGCAAAAGATTCTGCGGCAGATTATCCAGCAGATGCAGGGTGGTACGCTGTCCAATGAGCGCATTGAGCAGTTGATGCTGGAGCTGGCAAAGCAGCTCCGGAACACTTCCGGCAAGAAACAATACGGCTATCTCAAACCGCCTGTGAAATCTCTGGTGGATGAAATCGTGGATGAGCTGGAGAGGGACGAGCGTGTTGCCGCCGCTTACAACCTCTGGTACGAGATGCGAGAGGAAGTTCTGCGGACGTACAAGGACGATCTGCCAGAGCGCATTCCACTCTCGCGGCAGAAGGAGTTCAGGCGTATCAAAAACATTGTGATCCAGGAGGCGGTGCGGCTTGGCGCTCAGTTGGAGCAGAACCATGCCGCACCAACACCGCAAAATACAACGGCAGGGCAGAGGAATGAAGACCATTCTTCCGCCCTGCTGTTCAATTCCATGACCCGTCTCCTGCACCACATGAGCCGGATTTTTCAGGAGCAGCCGCCGCCAGCCAGCCCGGTATACCACACTGACCGGAAGCTGTTGCGAAAGCTCCGGGAGAAGAAAATGGCTCACGGCCATAAACCGGATGACCATGCGCCGAGACTATCGTAGGAGGTTGTTTATGCCAACAGCAAAAAAAGCGCCGCCCCAGCATCTCTGGTGGGTGCGCCATCCAGAGTATGGGCTGGCTATTGTCGATGCGCCCAACTGGGAGCTGGCTACCGTGGAGGCCGCACGGTGGTGGGAGAGCCCATGGCGGGAGGTCGTAGCACTTTGCGAGTGCGAACGGGAAGAAATCGTTCCCCGGCACGCGTGCATCTGTTGCGGAAAAATTTTCAATGGCGAGGGATTCCGCTGCACCAAATGTGAGATCATCGAACGGGATAAGCGACTTAACCAGTGGGCCAGGATGCGGAGGTATTACCGCAGCATGACACCGCGAAAAACGTAAAGTCTATACCAATTCCGTGCCTGGACACACCTGTGGTTCCTGCTTGGCAGATGTCACTTTCTTTAAAGTCCGGCCTCGTCATCCGCTGTCATTTCATCCATAACCAGTTGCTCTGCGCATTTTCGTGCACTGGCATAGCCAAAGTATCGGACAGGAATATTTTCTTTCCTGGCAGAATGGATGACGCGGTAGAAGAATTTATGGGAAAGTGCGTTGGACTGTATCCAGACCGCATCCGCAGATTTCAGCACCCCCAGGTCCGGAAGGCTGTCCGGTTCAAAAAACCTTGCGCCCGGAAGAAGCGGACGAATCGCCTTGAGCCAGGTCTCATGGCCGCCAAAAATCAGAACCCTCCGCGTCACTTGCCATGGCAGTTCAATTGTGGTGTCCGGCAGCTGTTCCGGCTGCTCTTCACTGGATTTCAGCCGGTAAAGGACCTCGCGGAGCTGGCTGAGCTCCATCCGCTCCCGTGCGGCTTGACGCTCTTTCTCTAAAATCTGATTCTGAAACTGCTTTGCTGTCCGCTCAGAATCGTGAAGAGCTCTGCGCAGCTCCTTGATCTGTCGTGTAAGAGCGACGATCTGCCTGGCGTCACAGTCACCAGGCTCGGCTTCCGCCTGCTGCAGGGGGGCGGGCTCATCTCCTGCTGCATCGTCTTCCTCAAAATCATCGAATGGATGACGCCATAGGAGCTGCTCTCGCAAATTGTCCTGATAATGTACCAGCATAACGCCAAACGCAAACATCCGGGCCCGCTCTTCCGTCAGACCCTGCTTGACGAACCACCCCGCCAGTTCCTCCGACGGAACACGCCCGCGTGGCAATGCATAGCCGGTGGTCAGGTAAAACAACTGCGTTTCCGAAAGCATCTGTCCCGCTTCCAACGGCACCGCAGGCAGCTCGTCTGATTCGTTTTCACCCTCAGCCAATGCAGCAAATGGGTGGCGGAGCTCATAGTCGGGATTTCCATGCTCAAAAGATACCGGCCACGCCTGCGGTTCGCCTGCTCCCCACGGCAGGTGCTGCTCCGCGCAGGAGATAACCACACAGGTCAGTGTGTTCAGCGAAACAAGGGCGTCCCCCTCTTTTTCCAGGAGAAGGTACGCGGCACAAACCGCATAGGGATCGCTCACTTTGAACCCTCGCAGCGCATTGATGGCTCTGCGGTAATGCAGTTTGGAGCGGAGTTCCTCCTCCGGCGCACCCACCAGGGCGGACGACAAAACAAGAAATGTGATGTCTGGCTCGTTCCGCATCGCATCCGCCATCGCCGGGAGCGGATCAAGACCTGAGGCTAGAAAATCGGGGAGTTGAAAAGCGGAGTTGTCGGTAAGCGGCGCAGACTTTACACGGGTACAGACCTCCATATATCGCTCAAAATAGTCCAGAAAACAGGTTTTGAAGGTGTCCCGTAATGCTGCGGCAGTACCCCTGTCGATCAGCCGAAGGATCTTTCTGAATGCGCTCCGGCCGGCATTGTTTCGATTCTGAAGAACTGTCATAAGGCGCAGGATATCATCCTGAGAGTGGGAAAAATCATCCACCATTGGGATGCAAAAAAAGATATCGTCATCCGGCTCATCCGGGAGCAGAGAGAGAAGCCCATCGTTCACGCCCTCTCTGACGGCATAATCCAGCAGCCACAGCGCTGCCCCCAAAAGGAATGATGGGGAGTTCGCACATCTTTCTGTAAGCGAAAAAGGGAGAGAGACCGCCGTGGCGGTGGCTCTGATGATCTCACTCTGCTGGTATTTTGCCCTAAATTCTTTGCACAGTAAGCCAAGAGCTGCCCTCGCCGCACTTTCTCTGGTTCTCATAACGGACGGAGAAACAACTAATTCTGTATCCGAATGATCGGAGCGGAACTCCCGGTGGAAAGAAAATTTTTCCGAAAACGCACTCTCATCTGCCGGAGGCATAGCAGGCGGATATACTGGTTCACCGGCCAGCTTCCAGCTGACGGGACCTTTTTTCTTTCCTGACATAGGGGCACCTCCGATTGTCTCATGGCAGAATGATTGAAATCATTATACCCAATTACACGCTGAAAAGCAAGGAGATGCGCATGACCTATATTCATTTTACAGACGAGCAGAAGCGCCGGGCCGGAGAGGTTGATCTGGAGCAGTTTCTGCTCCGGCAGGGGGAGAAGCTGCTGCCCTCCGGCTTCGAGAAGCGGCTGGCCAGCGATCACAGCGTCACGATCCACGGAAACTATTGGTACGACCACGCCGAGGAAAAGGGCGGCGGTCCGGTCTCATTCCTGCGGAAATTTTACGGCCTGACGTATCCGGAGGCAGTCACGCGGCTGCTTGACGGTGAGCAGGGGCAGGCGCTTGAATCGGTCAGCAGAAACCGGATTAGGGAGAAAAAAGAGTTTTCTCTCCCGCCAGCCAGCCCCACTATGCGCCGGCTGTACGCCTATCTGCTCCAGCAGCGGGGCATCAGCCGGGAGGTGCTGGATGCGTTCGTCCATGCGAAATTGGTCTACGAAAGCGCGGAACCATCTGCGGACGGCGGCAGGGAATACCACAACGCCGTGTTCGTCGGATACGATGAACACGGCGCTGCCCGTCATGCGCATAAGCGGGGGCTGTATTCCTTTGGCGAGGGGTTCAAGAGAAATGTGGCTGGCTGCGATATGCGGTACAGCTTCCACTGCTTCGGAAGCGGTGACCGGCTGTATGCATTTGAAGCTCCGATTGATATGCTCTCATTTATCACGCTGCACCCGCAGAGGTGGCAGGAACACAGCTATGTCGCCCTCTGCGGCGTGTCCGATCATGCGCTGCTCTGGATGCTGGAGCAGAATTCTGCGCTGCAGCAGATCACGCTTTGCCTGGATAGTGACAAGCCTGGAATCAAGGCGATACAGAGAATATCGGACGCATTGCAGAAGAAAGGATACCGCCAGGTGGAAACGCTCCTTCCCAGTCAAAAGGATTGGAATAAGGAGCTGACAGATGGACCGTTTTCCGAGCAGAACGCCATGGCAATGACGATGTGACAAGAAGAAAGGAGGTCTTTTGTGAATGAAATTATTTTGGGGATACAGGCAGCATCCATGCCACCCCAGACAATCCTGCTGCTTGCTCTTGGCGGCGGGCTGCTCCTGCTGATCTGGTTCGCTACCTCCAGGTCAGGCAGCGGGTCGTTGAATATCAAGAGCAAGGTGGTAGGTGATGGACAGCATGGCACTGCCCGCTGGGCCTCGCCGAAAGAGATTTCGCAGACCTATTCGCGGGTGCTGTTCAAGGTATCGGAGTGGCGGAAGGGAAAGGAACTCCCCGAGGTGCAGGGGCTGATTCTAGGTTCCACGGGGAAGAAAGGTAAAGTGACCGCATTGATTGATACGGATGACATCCATTGCTTGATGATAGGCGCTAGCGGTGTTGGAAAAACGGCCTTCTTTTTGTATCCAAATCTGGAATTTTCATGTGCCAGCGGCATGAGCTTCCTCGCTTTGGATACAAAAGGAGACCTCGCTCGGAACTACGGAACCATTGCGGCACAGTGCTATGGATACCAGGTGGCGGTGATCGATCTGCGAAACCCAACACGGTCTGACGGCAACAATTTTCTCACCCTGGTCAATCACTACATGGATATTTCTGTGAAAGATCCTGAGAATGTTGCCGCGAAAGCCAAGGCGGAGAAGTACGCAAAGATCCTTGCCAAGACAATCGTCAAGCCAAGCGGTGATGACGCAAATTACGGGCAAAATTCGTTTTTTTATGACGCCGCCGAGGGCCTTCTGACCTCTGTGATCCTTCTGCTGGCGGAATTCCTGCCGCCAAAGGAACTCGATGGAGCGGTGCGGGAGCGGCGTCATATCGTGTCCGTATTCAAGCTGGTGCAGGATCTGCTGGAGCCCGCAACAGGCGCAGATAAGGGCAAAAGTCAGTTCCAGGCGCTCATGAGCAAACTGCCCTCCGAGCACAAGGCCAGATGGTTCGCCGGTGCTGCGCTGAACAGTTCAGAGCAGGCCATGGCCTCCGTGCTCTCTACCGTGCTGTCTCGGCTGAATAGTTTCCTTGACAGCGAATTAGAGGTGCGACACGAAGTCGCATAATTGATTGTTCAACGCTGAAAAGTGATTGAACTTGCTATTCCGTTAGCAAGACCTACTATCCCCGAAGCAGTCCGAGAGGATTGTGAGGAAGCGGATAGGACAAGGTAGCCCACCCATATGGGAGAAGCCGGAACCGCGAGGGGACGGCGAAGCTGTTAGCACGATACGGCTTGGGAGCTGGTCTGGCAATATGGCTAACATATGTGAACCGCTGATAAACGTCGTTACGCTGAACAGGCTAAAGCTGCTGATAAGCCTGGACCAAAATGGTACGCAGTTGGTTATCCCCTTTTCTAGTGGAGATACACGGACATGAAACTGCCGGCGGAGAGGCGGAGCCTAAGTTGCTGATTATCAATTATGTGGAACGTGGTAAGCCCGTATCCTCCCTGCGATACGCGGGAAAGCCCACTGTAAAGTGTGCCGGTGGGGGTGCGGGTAAGGGAACATGGAAAAAGCGAACGCCGCCCTGTAATGGGGTGGATAGGGATTGCAACATCATCCCACGCGAAAGCGGGCAGACTTCCATGTGGTCTTTCTTTACAAGAGAACTTGTAGAATTTTTGAAAGGAGAAAAGCAAATGGACAGGAAATTGTGTGCATCTCTTGACAGTGCATCCGCATGGTCAAAAATCGATTGGGCCGAAGCGGAACGTACCGTTAGAAAACTACAGGCGCGTATTGTAAAGGCTCAAAAGGAAGGCAGGACCGGCAGGGTGAAGGCTCTGCAGCGACTGTTGACCACATCCTTCTACGCGAAGGCTCTGGCGGTAAGAAGGGTGACAGAAAACACAGGCAAACGAACCTCCGGAGTAGACAAAGAGCTATGGTCCACTCCAAAAGCAAAGTATGAAGCAATTTTCAGACTGAAACGCACAGGATACCATCCCAAACCGCTCAAGCGGATATATATTCCGAAGAAAAACGGCAAAATGCGCCCCCTCAGTATTCCGACCATGCTGGACCGTGCTATGCAGACCCTTTACCGCTTTGCACTGGAACCCTTGGCGGAAATGAGCGCAGACCCGTGTTCTTACGGTTTCCGCACAGGCCGCTGTCCACAGGACGCTATTGAGCAGTGCTTCAATGATCTAGCGAAAAAGCGGTCGCCCAAGTGGGTGCTGGAGGGTGACATCAAGGGGTGCTTTGACCACATCAGCCACGAATGGATATTGGAACATATCCCTGTTGACAAACAGATCCTCCGCAAGTGGTTAAAATGCGGGTACATCGAAACGAAAAAGCTGTTCCCCACAGAGGAAGGGGCGCCCCAGGGTTCGCCCATATCACCAGTCATCTGCAACATGGTGTTGGACGGGCTCCAGCCGCTTCTGCGGAAGAACTTCCATCAAGACAGCCGCAATGGCGGAAAATACTCCCCTATGGTCAACTTTGTACGATTCGCGGATGATTTCATCATCACTGGCGAAAACCGCGAAGTGTTGGAGGAGCAGGTACTCCCTGTCGTGCGCCAATTTATGGCGGAAAGGGGACTACAGCTCTCGCAGGAGAAGACGGTCATTACTCACATTGATGACGGCTTCGACTTCCTGGGGTGCAATATCCGCAAATACAAAGGGAAACTGCTAATCAAGCCATCCAAGAAAAATATCAAGGGGATACTGGACAAAATCAGGTCCACGGTAAAACAGAATCCCACAATAAAACAGGAATGGCTGATTTGCAAGCTGAATCCCATGATACGCGGATGGGTCAACTACCAGCGCTTCAATGTGTCCGCTGTGGCCTTTGAATATCTGGATTTTCAGGTCTTCAAATGTCTGTGGTCCTGGTGCAAACGCAGGCATCCCAAGAAAAGCGGACCATGGATAGCCATGAAGTATTTTCACCGTATCGGTAATCGGAACTGGACATTTTCCCTTCCTACAAAGCAGAAAAAGAGCAACGGGGAAACATTATACATCCGTTTGGTTTATGCTGTCGATACGGAGATCATCCGCTTCACAAAGGTTCGGAACCACTCCAATCCTTTTGATGCGGATGACCGGGAGTACTTTGAAAAGCGTGAAACAGAGAAAATGCGAAACAGTCTGAAGGGCCGGAAGATACTGACAAAACTGTTCCGGCAGCAGAAGGGGCTTTGCCCTGTCTGTGGCAGGGAAATCACCGTGGAAACGAGTTTCCAGGTCTATGAGGACAGGCAGAATCAGCGGAATACCAAGCAAATGCTTCATCCTGAATGCTATAGAAAGGTTCGTAAAACTGATGATTTCTTTGAGCCGGTTCCCGAAGGGGAGCTTTGAAAGGCTTGAGCCGTATGAGTGGAAACGCTCATGTACGGTTCTTAGGGGAGGCTTGGGCAGTAATGTCCAGGTCTTACCCGACCAGGTGCTCTGCTTTGAGCCCAGCATCAATGCGGAGAGCTTCGCCAGCAGGAAATCAGCCATCTTTCTGATCCTGCCGGAGGAAGACCCCAGCAAGAACTTCATGGCGGGACTCATGATCCAGCAGCTATCCCGCGAGCTGTTCGCTGTGGCGGATGAGAACGGTGGGAGACTTCCCAATCGAGTGGTCTTCTTTTGCGACGAGCTGGGGACCATGCCGCCCTTCGACATCCTGCCGCTGTTCTCCGCTGGCCGCTCCCGGAAACTGACGCTGGTGCCCATCATCCAGAGCTTGGCACAGCTGGAGAAAAACTATAGCAAAGAAGGCGCTGAAATTCTCGTGGACAATTGTCAAGACACGATTTTTGGAGGCTTCGCGCCCAACAGTCAGACGGCGGAGGTGCTGTCGAAAGCCTTGGGAAATCAGACGGTGCAGGGTGGTTACATCAGCAGGGCGAAGGACGGTGTCAACCAGTCCCTCCAAATGGTGAGCCGTCCGCTCATGAGTCCGGATGAGCTAAAGGCAATTCCAAAGGGCTCCTTCATTGTGATGAAGACCGGGACAAATCCCATGCGAACGAGGCTGCGGCTGTTCCTGGACTGGGGCATCACCTTTGGAGAGCCCTACCAGACGCCTGACTGCGGGCGGAGAAAGGTCCACTATGCTGACCGAAAAGAATTAGAGAACGCAATCCTGAAGAAGTACCCGCCGCCCAAACTGGAGATTTCGCCGCAGCCTGCGGCGCGGAGCAGGCACAGGCCGCCCCATCGGAGGACAGAGAGCGGCGGCTCTTCTATGCGCCCGTGAGGGATCGCCATGGGATATTTCGACTCGGTCTATGCATCCGATCTGCCCCACCGGGCAGTTGCAGTGTATATGTACCTCAAGGACCGCTCGAATAAGGACGGGGTATGCTGGCCCGCCATCAAAACCGTAGCGCGGGAGCTGAAACTCTCCCGCGCTACGGTGTGCCGGGCGCTGGATGATCTGTGCAAGGCAGGGCTTCTGTCCAAGGAAAACCGCTGGCGGGAGAATGGCGGGAAAACGTCAAATCTCTATAAAATCCTGTGACAGGCCAATTTTCAATGGACAGACTTCCCTCCAAGGGGGAAGTCTGCTCATTTTATGACATGGGCCCCGTCTCATGATGCGGCATCCAGAAGGGAAAAATCTAAGTTTTAGAACAGAGAGAGACTATAGCATCAAAAATAACATCAGCAGTTGACAAGAGTGGTATAGCAGAGGCAAGGGCCTACTCCATGTAGACTGATATTGTCACTATATGATATCATACGGCCTTTAAGCAACTTGCACAGAAAATCAGGAGCAGGTTTTTCAAGATATCCTGCAAGGCCAGGCAATATATAGATGCCCAATACTCCCAGTTTTGATAAAGTAAAACTACCATTAGAAAGGAGGCTTGATACGCATATGACGAGTTCTACCTACGGCTATGTTAGAGTATCCACCCAAGAGCAGAATGAAGCGCGACAGATGGATGCTTTGCGAAAACTTTGTATCCCGGAAAAAAACATCTTCATGGACAAGCTCTCCGGCAAAAATTTTGACCGCCCGCAGTACAAAAAACTTGTAAAAAAATTTAAGCCGGACGATCTCTTATACATCAAGAGTATTGATAGGCTTGGGCGCAACTATGAAGAAATCCTGGAGCAGTGGCGGGTCCTCACCAAAGAAAAACACATTGACATCGTGGTGTTGGATATGCCCCTGCTGGATACGCGGCGAGGCAAGGATCTGATGGGGACCTTTCTCAGCGATATTGTTTTGCAGGTGCTCTCCTTCGTGGCGGAGAATGAGCGTACCAACATCCGGACGCGGCAGGCGGAGGGGATCGCGGCGGCTAAGGCCCGGGGTGTGCGGTTCGGCAGACCGCCCAGGCCCCTGCCGGAGAGCTACCACAGTGTCTACCAGCGGTGGAAAGCTGGGGTAATTACCGGCACAGCGGCGGCGAAAGAATGCGGAATGCCGTTGTCCACCTTTCGCTACCGGGCGGAAATTTACGAAAA
>Ga0137306_102952_pt1 | contig 13355 bp, 22 predicted proteins | sample Inofroosms_March_FD_97187 | JGI IMG/M metagenome (GOLD analysis project Ga0137306, IMG submission 97187) | Mouse cecal microbial communities from Vienna, Austria - N-Acetylneuraminic and N-Acetylglucosamine D2O microcosms_March | ecosystem: Host-associated > Mammals > Digestive system > Large...
TCCCTTCGACGCCCTTGTCCGCCATAGCGGCCACCTGGATCAGCTCACAGGCCCCCGCAATAGCCATGGACTTCATATCCTCGAAGTTTCGCTGGACCATATCCTCAGCATCGTTTTTCACATTCAGCCACAGGAAGCCCAGCTTCTTCTTCAGACGCTCCATTTCCTGATCGGCCTCTTCGACCTCCTCCTTTATGAGCGCATAGCCTTCATGGGGAGAGGCGGCAACGCCCCCGTGGGATTTGGCCGCCCACTCATATTCTTTATCCACCAGAGCGGATACCGCCCTCATCAGCTCCTCCATCACTTTGCCGCCTCCTCCGCTTCGTCCAGATAAGTTGCCTGAAGGTCAGCAATATGGGTCAGGACTGCCAGGGGGAACAGGTTGTAGGCGTTTCCGACTGTACGCCACCCGTCTCCGTCCGGTCCCATGTGCCAGCGGATTGCCATGGCCTCCTCCCGGGTCAGTTTTATAAAGCTGGAGATGATGTATACGCTCTTCTCGCCGTGGCCGTAGGGAATGGGGTCATCGAACTTGTACCCGAGGACAGTCTCCCAAACAAAATCACCAATGGAATCGTGTTTGACTTGGCGCTTATCAGCTACCGCCACCTTCCCGGGATCATAAGTTTTTTGGTTCTTCGGCTCCTGCTGGTACACTCCTACCTTGCAAACGTCGTGCAGGAGTCCAACGATGGCAATGGATTCATCGGACAGGTCCATATCCGGGTGAAAGTTCCACTCGCTTTCTTTCAGGGCGCTCAGGCGCTCATAAACATGGACACTGTGCTCCACCAGCCCGCCGGGGCGGGACAGGTGGAAGCGGGTGCTGGCCGGGGCGGTGAAGAAGTCGGTGGACTCCAGCCACTTCAGGAACTCCTCAGCTCCGGGCCTTGTGATGTTCTCGCGGTAGATTTTCAGGAATTTTTCTTTCATCATAAGCTCTCCCTTTCCTCAATCAGTCCCACAAACTGGTCTGATTAGAGTCTGATTTTTTGTTTGCGTCATGCTCTGCCTTAAAGGCACGATAGGCCCTGGTATATTCATAGGCCGAAGCAAAAATCTTTTTTGCGGCGTTAGCAAGCCTGGGGTCTAATTGCTCTGCTACCTCCAGCTCTTGCTCGAATCGGCTCCCAAACGGGCAACAGGCACATCCCGTCCTTTTGAATCCATATTTCTCATACAGATCGGAGTGAACCACCTTGCGGATATTGCAGTATAGCTCTTTATCCTGGTCTGTTATATAAAAAATCGGTCGAAACTGAGCTGCCTCACTCTTCTTAGACGCCTCCGTGAAGCAACTATTGTATGCTGTGGCCCTTACACCACCTTCCGCCTGCCTGATTCCGACCATGTTGATGCAAGCTCTTATGTCCTTGATATAGTCGTGAGCAACATCCTTTTTTGCCCCTTTGCAACATCCGTCGGATATAAGGAAGTCTGGAGGATTTTCGACCATGAACTCTTTCAGTAGACGGCATTTACTGATATTTGTCCTGCTATCTGGCCCCCATCCATTGCACCACCAGCGCAGAGCCGCTTTGCAATTTGGGTGGCGTTGATACAGAACGTCAAACGGTTTGTCCTCCCATTTGAAGCCATGCGACTGAAGGCGGCTAATATATTGGCTGAACTGTTTCGATATAAAAGGCTGCCCATACTCCTTACACCCAAGCGGAACTGGAGTTTTTGCCCTTATTCTCTCAATGGTTATACCGTACTTTTCTTCCAGATAACTCAGGTGTTCCTTTGTTGCAGTATATTCCAGGCCGGTATTAAACCACACATAATGGAGCTTTGCATCGGGGTAATTCTTTTCCGGCTCCAATGCCTGAATCATATCCAACATTACGTCGCTGTCTGATCCTCCAGAGATAGACACAACCGCGCATTGTGACCGGAACATCAGGTTTGCATGGAGTTTCCTGATCGAACTTTGTACCCGGTCAACAAACCCCGGATTTTCGGAACGCATGGGCTCAAATAGCTCTAAAAACTCTTCAACCTTCATTATGCTTCCTCGGCCTCAGAGCCGCCGTAGGGATCGCTGCTCTCTTCATAGGGGTATTCCCCGTCCCCGGGGTGGTCCAACCCGTTCCCGGGCTCCTCAGCGCCGTCCTCATGCCCTTCAGCGTCAGGCTCCTGGGGATCATCCTTCACGGCATCGGGATCGCCCATGCGGAAGATGACCGTATCGCAGTCCTCGCACATGATAACGATGGAGTCCGGCCCCTCGGTGCAGGTCAGGGGGTGGCCGACGTGCGGCTCCAGGGTCTCAGCAGCAGCATAGAAGGGGCTCCCGGTCCCGGTTCCAGAGGACAGGATTACCTTGCCGCCCTTGTCCCTGACAGTGTAGTTGCCCATAGCCTCCATAACCGTCATATCGGCGTCGATGAAATTCTTCAGCCAGTTGAAGGCTTCCCGGCGCTGATCCAGGTCATCAGCATCCTGGCCGCCGGCGGCCACCTCCGTGAACTCAGCATCAATGACTCCTCCAGGAAGGGCCCGGAGCTCAGTCTGTTCCCCGGCGGGCTGTTCACCATCGAAGAGGGAGCTCTGGCCGTCATCAATCGGGCGCATGACGAAGCAGCAGCTCTCCCGGTCCCACACCAGCTCATAATTGCCGGAGAGGGTCCCGGTCTTTTTCTCCTTCCGCTGGATGACCGCCGTGACTGTGTGATCGAACTTCGGCTTGGTGATGGATCGTGTCTGCTGTCCGATCCCCTTCACGGTGTAGTCCGGGGCGGAGTCAGGGGTCAGGGTGATCTTCACCTTCACGTTGATCTCAGCGGTATCCTGGCCGGTATCGCTCATCCCCTGGAGGGTGGCGCGTGTCACTTGGTCGAAGTCAGTACAGAGCGCATTAAAGGTGTTACTCTTTAGGGAAATAGGCAAATCGTTTGCTTTGCACATGGTTTCAGCCTCCTATGTGTTTTTCTTGATGAATTGGTTTCGGCAGTATTCGCAGCAGAAGTCCCGCCAAAAAGAGTGTACCTTGCAGGATGTCCAGCCCATAGCGAAGAGCTTCCCCTGCACACCCTTATAGTCCGGGGTTGAGTCCTCGAATGGAAATCGCTCCTGGTGGCCGCAGTTGTCACAGGTGCATACCACATCGCCCTCACCGTGGATTTCGCTCCAGTCGATTTCTTTACTCATCGACTTCTTCCTCCTTCCACGCTTCAAGGGCCTCCCTGCAATGAGAGCCCTCACACATCACGGGTTCACCGCCATAGCAATGGACTCCTTTCAGGTGATCGGGAAGCGGGCAGTAAATGTTGCACAAAGCTGTATCCAGCATACTTTGAATTTCATCATCCGACTTCCCGCTATAATACTCCCCGTTGGTGAGTCTCACAGCAACAAAGACAGCGCCTCGCTCAATGTAATGCCGCGCAAGCCCTAACTGCCAGGCCCGGCACCAGCCGCTATGCTGGGTCTTTCCGTTCACGATGAAATAGTCATGCAGAAAGAACTCATCCAGGCTCCTGACCTGTGCTCCCTTTTTGAACTTCCGCTTGCTCATTGGGTCTCACCGCCTCCCGATGATTCGGTTGCCGCCGCCGACCTGATGACCACCGCGACCCTGGGCCTTCTGGAGTAGAACTTCCTGACCTGAGTATCCACCACCTGGGCATCGTCCTTGTAGGCAATCTGGTTCAGGCTGTCCGCGATGATCTTCAGGATGTTGTCATTGTCCGGCTTTGTGGTGGGCCGGATCACGCCGGCCTCCATGAGCCGCTGCTGTTTCTTGGACTTGCTGGAGGGGATCGGGTAGTAGGCCACCACCCGGAGGTCCAGCATGGAGCCATCCTCAAACCTGGCCTCGCCGCATTGGCGTTGGTACTCAGTCCTGACCAGATTCTCATAGAGAACAGTGTCTTTTGGGGTTGTGGCCTTCGCGTGTCCAGCCACCTGGGAGAAACGCGGTCTCCCCTTCCCCTTTGGCGGCCCGGGGATCACAAATCTAACTTCCATTTTTAGCTTCCTCATACTCGACGAAGTAATCATACGACTTTTTGCTGTCCCGCTCGGATTTTGTGATCTGGACAGCATAGCCGTTCTTCAGCAGGATGGAGGCCATCGTCAGCCTGTCATCCGCCGCACCGATTTTCACTTTGTTCTTCATTCCGCTCATGTAGCGCCCTCCAAAAATTTCCCCATATCTTCAAACCGTCTGGATGCCTCGACCTTCCTCCAGGAAGTGCCCTTAAACTCCATGGGATAGCAGACCTCAAAGATACGGTCATATATGCGGCTGTATCGTCTGTCCGCGCACTCCATCATTTCGCTGATGGGGACGTTAGTGGTCAGGATCATAGGCAGCCTTGCGCGGTATCGGCTGTCGATGATGTCATAGACACGCTCCAGGGCATAGTCCGTACCGCGTTCTGCTCCCAGGTCATCAATAATCAGCAGCTTGGCCCGGTTCAGCCTGTCGGTGAAGTACATAGACTCTTCCCTGTTTCTCAGATCGGCGTTGCCGATGATCTTGACGAATGAAGTCATTACCGTGGGAATCTTCCTGTTGAGCAAATAGTTTGCAATACAGGCAGCCGAGAAGGTTTTGCCGGTCCCGACATCCCCATAAAACAACAACCCCTGGTTTTTGGTCATCATTTCGTCGAAATTCTCAGCATACCGGCGGCAGAGCCGAAGGTTACGCGCATTGTTTTTGGTCTGCTGGAAGGCGTCGAAGGTGGCCGCGCTGAACTTGCTGTCCATCATGGAACTGAGCCGAAGCCGCTCGATTTTATCCATATCGCGCTGGTACTCCTCTTCCTTGCGGCGGCGTTCCTCAGCCTCTTTCATGCAGTCACAACTTGTTGCCACCAGCATGGGCTCAGGGAACATTTCGTTTTTGAGCCACATCTGCTTTTTGGTGTGACACTTTCCGCAGTAAAGAAGTCCGTCATCGCCGGTATAATCTGGAGGGCCGCCAGCCTTTTCCGCATCCCGTCTTTGAGCTTCGAGGCTCCTGGATGCCAGGGATCGCATGAAATCTGTCATATCTGGCATCAGCCGTCACTCCCTTCAAATTGTTTGAACGGATTCCCCTCAATGGAGGATTTCTGCTCAATCGCACCGGGGTATTTCTCCTTCACGCGGTCAACGACCCAGCTCAGAATCGCCCGGTAATCGTCCTTATACGCCTTCCCTTTGGACCCCTTGTATAGGTCCAGCTCCCGGATCATCAGCTTTGCAGCCTTTTCTCCATAGTCATCGCACAGCTTTTGGTACTCGCGATCGGTCAGGTGGACAAACTCGGCCATCCGAACGGTCTCCCGCTTCGGTTTTTTCCTTGGCTGTGCAGATTCCTGAGCCCGCTCCTCCGTGGACGGAGTTGGACTGTCTGATCCGTCAGGGGGCGGTGCTTCCGGTTCCTCCTGCGGGGATGGTCCATGCCCTGAGCCTCCGCTTTTTCTGGAGCGTTCAAGCCGTTTCCGTTGGGCATCATAGTCCTTTTTCCGGCGGAATTTGTACCATTGCTCCTGCCAGTCTGACCAGTCGTGAAGGTATATGCAGCCCTCCACGTTATCCAACCAACCGGAGGAAAAGAGCACATCCACCACGTTTTCAAGCGGAAGCTGGGTCTTACCTGATAAAACCTCGGCAATATCGTCCCTGTCGGCGTCCTCGATCCTGCCGTTTTCATCCGCATTATTGAGTCCCCAAAACCACAAGAAGTTCAGGATGCCCAGGGACTCCGCTTTAGAACAATTCAGCATTTTGGACATCCGCCGCAACTTTTTCCCGTCAACGTGATCGTGAACGCTGATCCAGGCCATTTAATCACCTGCCTTCATCAGGGGGACGATGACAGTCCCCCTGGAGTATCACTGGCCCTCATTGGGCTCGGTGGGCTGCTGGCCTTCCCCGCCGCCTTCTCCGGCAAGGCTCTCAATGACCTGCATGAGCGCGGATGTGGCCGCGTTGTAAACGGAGGTTGTCATGCCAGCAGTGCTCCTCAGCCCGTGTTCACCGATCAACTTCAGGATGATCTTGTTCCCCTCTTCCTGGCCGAAGTGGTCATGGGCCATCTTGAAGAGCGCCTGACGCTGGCCCTGAGATATGACCGGATCATCGTCCGGGGGCGGATCGCCACCGTCACCGTCGCCGTCCAGCACCGTGTAATCGGCGGGGATTGCACCGGCCGCCACCATCTCATCCTCGGAGTAGGTCCCCTGGTATTCACGCGGGAAGGCTTCCCGGCAGCACTGGCTCACGGCGACCTTGTTAATCATCGTGGCGGGCTTGGACTTCCAGTTCGCCATGTTCTTGTCGTATTCAGCGAGGGAGACTTCCTTGTAGGCGGTCCGCTCGGCCTGGCCCCGGAGGTAGGTAATCCGGCACCAGCCACCCAGCAGCTTCTCCCCGGGATACGGGCAGCACCCCTCCTTCTTGATGATCTCATCGCCCCTCATCACCAGGATGCCGTCCTCCTTATGGAGGAAGTCCGGGTGCTCGACGGCCCGCCGGAGATATGTCCCCTTGCCGACCACAATCTGCGCCGGATCATCCTTGCTGTACTTAATCAGGTAAACCTCACCGTTGACCAGGGGATTCATGCCCTGACTCTTGCAGGTGTTCATAAAGAGAACAATTTCCTGATCGCTCACAAGCTCACTCCTGCCCCGGACCAGGTATCTCTTTACGAACGGGAGGTCCAGGGCCACTTGGGCCCCGGCGACCTCATAGACAACGGACAGCGCATTGCTTTCTGCTCTGCTCATAGCTTGACTCATAATTATTTCCCCCTAAAACTCATTCTCGACTTTTCGGCGTACTCGACCCCGGGGATCACGATGCCGCCCTTGGTGGCGCGGATCAGCCGCATGATGGCCGCCTCATCCACCGGCCGGATGACAGCGCCGGCAATCTCCACAGGGACCTGTTTGTGGTCGATCTTCGTAATGGCCCAATCCTTGGACACAGAAACACCCGCCGCCTTCTGAGGGGCGGGGGCATACACGCCGGTCTTGACAACGCCCTCTGCAATCTCGGCCTCAGCCAGGGCGGAGCTGGCTTCCTCGAAGCGCCCCTGGGACTCCAGCGCCAGGGCTTCCTCTTCTTTGAGGCGCTGTGCTTCCTGGGCGGCCCGTCTGGCCTGTTCCTCAGCTTCCCGGCGGCGCCGGTCCTCCTCCAGCCTGAAGGTTCCCATCTTGTTCTTCAGCTCCCGCTCGGCCGCCTGGAGGGGGGAGAGCATCATCTTCTCGCGGGCGCAGATTTCCTTGTGAGCGTCACTGGCCCGCTTCTTCATGGGGGCGAAGAACTCCGCGACCTTCCTGGCCTGAGTTTTGATCGCGGTCCCCAGCTCGGCCGCCATCAGGTAGGCTTCCTCAGAATCAACGGTCATGCCCTCAACCTGGATCGTGACACCGGACACCTCCTCGCGGATAGCCAACTCGTTCTCGCCGGTGGGCTGCCCAACCTGGGCCACAACAGTTTCCTTTGCCATAGATTGATTACCTCCTACTAATTTTTTGTTTGTACTTCAGCACCGTCAGGAGGGAACTGAACACCTGCCAGCTTTCCGCCCCTCCGTCGTGTGTCTGGAAGTCAAAAGTGCCGTCCCTCTTCAGGTGGAGCGAGGCCGCCCTTTGCGGTTCCGCTCCCAAACTGCCAAGGGCCTGGGAGTATGCTTTGAGCTGGACCCTCACCAGCAGCTCCTCAATTCGCTGGGTGGTCTTGTAGTCGATGACGTACAGTTTCCCGCCAATGACGCAGATCAGGTCGGCCGTTCCCGCATACCCCATGAATTTGTGGTACAGCCGGTACTCAGAGGCGATGACCTGGGGGTTGTACTCAGAAAACCATCTCAGGAAGGCCATGAAGTAACCGGCGTGGTCCGGGTCAACGTCCTCGATGCCGAAGGTCAGGTAATTCTCAATAGCGTTATGCACCGCCGTTCCCTTCCCGGCGGCCCGCCGAAGCACTTTGGCCTCCACGCCCCGGTAGGTCTCATCGGACAAGGGCTGCATCACTTGGGTCACACTCGGAACGATGATCCCCTTCAGCCGGTAGATGTGCTTTGCCTCATCAAACGTCAATTCTTTGGAGGTGTCCGGGAGCGCGGCTACCATGAGTCATCCACCTCCGCAACCCCGGTTCTGGCTCCGCACCTGTTCAGCAGAATGCCCATCGCTGCGTCGCTGGCGCAATCCTCCAGGTGGTAGTACACGCCGTCGATCTCCAGGTACTCATCCCCTGCGGTGATGGGCTCCCCACAATGCTGGCAAGTGTAGACCGCCGGGGGATCAGGAGCGTTCGGGCAGCGCGGGTGGCAGGGGACTTGGTGGCAGATCATACACATCTGGCACACCTCCCGTTGATGGCCGCCCGGATACAGGCGTATACGATTTCATCCTCCAGCAGGAGGAAGAAGTAATCCGCCGGCAGTCCCTTGACCTTGACCTTTTGAGCGGTCAGTTTTTCAGCCGCCTCGATCATGGAATCAGGGACCGTAATGCCCAGCCGATCCTTAGCCCGCGAAATCGCGTTGGAGCGTTGATCCAGGTCAGGCGGGCTTTGCGTTCTTGTCATAGGTCACAACTCCTTCTTCAGTCACAATCGGCAAGGGTGACACGAAGATACCGATGTCCAGCTTGGTGCGTTCCAGAGCCCGGTCTAACTCTTCCTCAGTAGTGATCCCGTACTCATCCTTCAGCCACTTCATGACCCGCTCGGTTTTCGTCATCGCCTCTCACCGTCCTTCAGTTGCTTCTCGCATAGAAGCTGGAGCTCCGCGACCGACTTTGATAGGCGCCCGAGGTAGTCAACGATGCCGCGCATCTGCGGGGCTTCGCTGCTGTCAATTACGCCGTCAGCCGCGATGTCAATGAGCTGCTGTTTGATCTGCTCGATCTTCCCGGTGGACAGGCCGCTCAGGATGTTCAGAGTGACCCGCTCAATCGGAGATACCTCCGTGGCAAGGGTGAGGTCCCGGCCCAGGGGACATTCGTTTTTGCAGTAGTTGGCCTTCAGCTCCGGGCATCCATACAGGTCCGCCATCAGAGCAACCAGGTCAACAGGTACGACCTTGGTGATCCCCAGCTCATGCTTCGCAAGCGAAGATTCAGAGATACCGAGGGCTTCAGCGGCTCCAGCCCGGCTATTCAGCCGGTCATTGTGCAAAGCGGCTTCCTTCCTGCAACGAAAGTACATGGTCTCAGCCCCGTTCTTACCGGCAGTATCCATTTCGCTCACCTCCTGCTTTTGGTAAAATCAGAGCATCAGGTACAGGGCGCCTCCACGCCAGGAGAGTTTCCGGGCGGTAATTTGTCCGCCGGTAAATTGCTTTTCGGTAACTGTCCGTCAAAAAAAATAGTGTTTACCTGGTCCTGGTCCATTTCCAGCACCTTGGCAACCGCCTTGATCTGCTCAGGAGAGAATCCAGACTCCCCCCGCTCCTTTTTGGAGTAGGCCACCGTCGAGATGCCCAGGCTGCTTGCAACGTATTCCTGGGTAAATCCCTTCCGGGTCCGAGCCACCTTCAGCTCAATCGCGTTCAACTTCCTCACCTCCATTCCTGTTGTGCCCTATTATAAATTACCGAACGGTAATTGTCAATACCTTTTGTTATATTTCTGGTAAAAATGGTTTATTAAACGTAAAGGACGTGATAAAATGAGCAATCATTGGTTTGGGGAGGAGCTTATGAACATCTTTTCTGAGAGATTAAAGGGGATTTTGGACTCGCGTGGGATCAGCCAGGTTTGGGTCGCGGAAAAGGCAAATGCCACCGCCGCAACTATCTCCAGGTACATGACCACGGATCGGGTCCCCCGTGGGGACATTGTTGCGAGTATATCAAAGGCGCTGAATGTATCAGCAGACTATATGCTCGGCCTGACGGACATCCAGACGCCGATTTCCGGCGGAAAAAGCCAGGAGTACAGCCCGGAGATGCGGCTGCTCTGTAACTGCTTCAAGAAGGCCAGCCAATCCGACCAAAAGGTGATCTGGACCCTTCTTGACAAATACATGGCGCCGGAAGAAAAGGGCTTCTTGCAAAAGCTACAAGAGTACACAGAGGCAAATGCCGGGTGATCCCTTTTCCAGGCGGGAAGGATGAAAACGCATGAAAGCACTCACCGGGAACGAGCACTTTTACTTTGATGATATGCCTACTCCTCATCTGCTGCTTGACTTTTGGGCCTGGAGCTCATCGGACCTCCTGAAGGGGACCCTGCGCGGGTCGTTGGCCGAGTTCATTGTTGCCACGGCCATCGGTGAGGATATTACCCAAATGCACGAAGATCGGCTGCCCTATGACCTGTCGATGCCCCGGGGCGGAGAGACTTGCAGGATCGAAGTCAAGTCCTCAGCGTACATAAACGCCGGGGCGAAAGAGGGGCTGTCCACCATCAGCTTCGATATTGCCCCCAGCCGACGGGATGAGCTGGGCAAGAAGGTCCTGGAGGAAAGCGCGGCCCGCCGGGCGTCGGATGTCTATGTGTTCTGCCTGTTCACCTGTAAGGACCGGGAGGCGGCCAACCCCCTGATCCTGGACGATTGGAGCTTCATCGTCGTTCCGACTCCGACACTCGACTGGTCTTGCGGTGGGCAGAAAAGCATTACCCTCCGCTCTCTACTGAGGCTCCGGGTCGCCAATGTCGATTACGGGAACTTGGGGCCCGCCGTGGAGGCCGCCTATGATGCCTCAAAGTGTATTCGTGATTATATACAGAATTTACCCCCCCCCCCCCGTTTTTTGGTATTTTTTAATGTTTGCGTTGTTTGGGCCGCTCTGGAGTGGGCGGCCCTCTCTTTGGTCTGGTATTGATACTGGTTATGGTTAGGTTATGGTACTGGTGCTGGTTATGGTAAGCGAGGGATTTTCCGCAGGACTGTCCGTAGGACAATCCGTGGACTGTCCATTGGAGGGGTTGATATGCCGAGGAAAAAAGGCGCAACAGAATCTTTTATGAGTCCAGATGCCCGGCGTGTCCGGGTCCCGGAAGCTATTGTCAAAAAGAAGGCCGCCATATACGTCCGGGTCTCAACCAGGTATCAGGTAGACAAGGACAGTCTCCCATTCCAGAAAGAGGAGCTGGTCAATTACATCAAGTACGCCCTGAACATAGAGGACTATGTGATCTTCGAGGACGCGGGTTACTCCGCCAAAAATACGTCCAGGCCAAAATTCCAGGAGATGATGACCCGGATACGAAACAACGAATTTACACACCTGGTCGTTTACAAAATCGACCGGATCAGCCGTAACCTTCTGGACTTCGCGCAGATGTATGAGGAACTGCAAAAGCACCGCTGCTCCTTCGTGTCGAAGGTAGAGCAATTCGACACGTCCACCGCGATGGGAGAAGCCATGACCCGGATCGTGCTGGTGTTCGCTGAGCTGGAGCGTAAGATGACCGGGGAGCGCGTGACGGCCATCATGTTCTCCAGGGCGGAAAAGGGGCTGTGGAACGGGGCACCCATCCCCATCGGGTACACCTGGAGCGAGGAGAAGAAGTACCCCGTAGTAGACCCTGAAGAGGCCAAAATCGTGCGTTATATCTTCGACCGGTATATTTCCCTGGAGAGCGCCCTGAAGGTCTCAAATGACCTCTCAGTAAACAGCATCAGGACGAAGCGCGGCGGCGAGTGGACCAGCAAGACCGTCCGGGATGTGATCCGCAACCCGTTCTACAAGGGGACCTATCGGTATAACCACAAAACGCAGACGGGAACGGAAAAGCCGCTTTCTGAGCAAATCATCATCGAGTGCAACCATGAGCCGATCATCAGCGAGGAGGTTTGGGCGCGGGCCAACGAGATCATGGACGCCAACGCAGAGCGTTCGGTGGCCCACCTCCGGGGAAATATCCGGTACACGCACATCTTCTCCAGGATGATGAAGTGCTGGTACTGTGGGAGCACCATGGGCTCCGGCCTGGATCGTCCCCGGTCGGATGGATACCGGCCCTCAAAATACTATTGCATCTCGCGGAACCGGAAGCATGGATGCCCAAACCGCCACATCTCTGACATTACCTTGGGGCCCTTTATCCTGAACTACCTAGCAAACATGGTACAGGCCTGGAAGTCCACCACGAAAAGGACGCGGCTCGACAGCCTGGAAAAGGCCCTGCTCCGGGGGAAGTGCTTTGCCGACGTGGATCATATCGAGGAAGAAGGGCTGCGGGCCGCCTACAATGGGTTCGTCTATGGAGTGGCCCGGGCAGACTTCGATCCGGCGGCGGAGTCCCGGGGAGGGGAAGGGAACGCGGAACTGGAGCTGCTGGCCTCTGAGCGCGACAAGTATACCCGCGCTCTGGACCGCCTCCAGTCCCTTTACCTGTTCTCCGACGAAGGAATCTCAGAGAAGGACTATATTCTCCGGCAAGGTGAGCTGGAGGATAAACTGGAGGCCGTCAACCGGCGGATCGCTGAGATCAGAGGGGAGCAGCCAGAGGACTCCAGCGACCTGTTGCAGAAGGCGACACGCTTTTACATCCAGAATGAGCTCGTAAAAAAGCGGTCCCTTGACTTTCGGCGGGCCGTGGATGTGTTCGACAAGGAAGGGCTGAAAGATTTCTTCAGCTCCCTGATCGACACCATGACGGTGAAGGACGGCAGGGTGAAGGCCATCCGGTTCAAGAATGGATTGACCAACGTGTTCGTATACAAGGATGAAATAGGCCAGGAAGAGCCTGAGAGTGGCCTGGACGCGGTAGAGCAAGAGCCGGGAGGATAATTCCCCCCGGCTCTTTTGCGGCCTCTCTGGCCTCCCTATTGGCCCATAAATTCAATGATCCGGTCCAGGTGCTTCAGGTCCGCTTTCAGCTTCTTCAGCAGCACCTCACCCTCAATGGGGTGGGCCTTCTCACTCTCGGCCATATCAAAATTGATGTCCGCGCAGAATGTGATGACATCGGGAAGGCCGTCCAACTCCTCCAGGGGATCAACCCCCTGAGAGTCAAACCGAATCAGCCGCCGGCCGATGACATCCAGCTTCAGCGGATAGTCGCTCTTCGTGTGGTAGCCCAGAATCATCCGGGCTTCAGGGACCGTCACCTTGATGCCAGGGTACTCATCCTCAAAGAGGGCCACCAGCATTTTCGGGGTAACATCAACGAGATACCTTGCCATTACGCTTTTTCTCCTTTCTCCGATACGGGCACCCGGGGCCCATGTAATGTTCTGTCGGGGTCCAGTCCTCCAGAACGATTTCGCCGGTTTCGTCGCACAAGCTATCGCCCTCTCCTATGTACTGGCAGCAGGGGCACACATCTGGATTGCAGTAGATTTTAGGCATTTCCTCACCTCACACCAGATACCGGCACATAAAGGTGGAGAAGCTGTCAAAGTCTGACCAATCTGCGGTTTCCTCTTCATCCGCAGACACGGCCTCC
>Ga0137306_102953_pt1 | contig 13352 bp, 10 predicted proteins | sample Inofroosms_March_FD_97187 | JGI IMG/M metagenome (GOLD analysis project Ga0137306, IMG submission 97187) | Mouse cecal microbial communities from Vienna, Austria - N-Acetylneuraminic and N-Acetylglucosamine D2O microcosms_March | ecosystem: Host-associated > Mammals > Digestive system > Large...
CTTCGGCCCGTTTCCTAATCTCTTTTGAATCTGCCAGATTCACAATATTCATCAGCTGCACATATTTTTCATTCTCTACGATTGATGCTTTCATAACTGGTGCCAGCATCAAATACCTTTTTGCAGCTTCAGTTTCATTATCTCTCAACATCCGCAGCGCATAACGCAGGCACATATCACCCAAATGTGAGACAGCTTCGTCATAACGGCGTACTGGTTTCTCTAATCTGCAAGCTTTTGCTAAATCTGTAAAAGCATTAATCAACTGATAATGTTCGAAAATACCCATCAGATTTTTTTCTGATTCATTCGTTTCATTGCCGCTATGAACCCGATATTGAGTCAAATCCTCTTTTAAATATGCGATATCTGCAAAACAGGAAATAAGAAAGTTGTCATACCAGTCACCTGCAACATTCCATTTTCTGCAATAACGCGCCCAGCGTCCGCTAAAAGAATTTCTTACCATTCTTTGCGCCGGAATAGCAATTCCGGCCATCATAAAGACTGCGGCCTGATCTTCACCGTTGATCACACAGCTTGTATTATAAAAGGGCGTCTGCTTGTAAACCTCTCCGTTCTCATCAATCTCTTCGCGATTTACCATCACCATTCCGACAGATGGATATTCTTGAAAAACTCTTACACATTTCTCAATAAACTCTGGTTTTATTGCATCGTCACTTGCCAGGGTATAAACAAATTCTCCCTCTGATCTAGATGTAACTATTGTTGAATTAGCACTGCTCCCTAAGTTATGTTTATTATTATTTAGGTGAAAATAAATTCCCCTATCTTCGAATTTCTTTTTATATTCATAAGCAATCTCATATGAATTATCTGTAGACGCATTATCGCTAAAAATCACTTCCAGATTCTGATATGTCTGGTTTAATACACTCTCTAAGCAGTAGCCCAGATAATGTCCGTAATTATAATTTGGTATACACACTGACACTAATGGTTCTTTTTTCATTTTTGTAATCCCTTTCAACGTTCATCTTTGTAATACTATTAATGCTATATCCAATCAAATAACACGATCTGTTAGGTCCGCTGCCGTCCTGCGTTCCCGGCATATACTATTGCTTACTCTACATCAACATCACCACCCGAAAAATAATCAGAGCAGCCGAAATTTTCCCGAATCCTACGTTTATCAGCAGTACCAGCATCCATGAACAATCCTATGCAGTCATCTGTCAGTTTTGCCGTTATATGATCCGTCCCGCTGCCACCAACTAAAGAATAAAATTTATCTACAAAATCCAATATTCCTTTATGGGACAGTTCTAATTGGACAATGTTTCTTTGGCTCTTTTCTTTATTCCAAAAGACAGGCCGGCAATCTTCATCCATACATATAAACATTGAATCTTTTGAAGTCAGCACACTTTCTACATTTCCAAGCTGTTTATTAATATGAAAAGCTGCAGCGTATTTTAAATCATGACCAAAATACATCGAATAATTATGTAATTGATCTAATACTGAATAACCCGACACCTTCAATCCTGACACACAATATAAATCTAACTCGCGATCCAATATTTTCTCCATCGCCAATGGAATCGTGCCTGATGTTACAAGGTCAAATATTACTATCTTCTCATCATCGTTATATCTCTTTCCCAGATATTTTCTATATTGTATCCGTTCTCTCTCAGCATTTTTCAAAATTTCATTCTTCAGCTCAAATGCAGCCTGTTTTCTCTCTCTATTATCCACGTCAGCCGGCAAATCTGTATTTAATCCAAATCTATACTTGAACATAGCTGAATTTGTCAGCTCTTTTGGGACAAAATTTAAACTATATTCTATATCCTTCCAATTATAAATTGCAGCAACTGACGCGTTTCTCCTTGAACAAAGCACATAATCTATTTTGGAAATCTGTTTCCCTGCGTACTTTTGATAGATCTGGCAGGCCTTTTCAAATATGTAGCCGTCCCTGCTCAAAAACCATATATGAATGTTCTCCTGATCTGCCAATTCAGACATCATCCAGTTTACGGTTCCTGTCACTAACGCCCCAAATGCCAGATATCCGTATTCATAAGAGTCCTCAATAAATATATCTCCTGATGTTTCGGATAATACAAAAGGATTATTAAATAAATGGCTGCAGAGCATTCCTATAATTATAGAATCTGACAGCGACTGTACATTCACAAGCAGCTTATTGGCAGATGAATGAACCATCATATCATATGCACTCATAATATAAAACGCATCTACTCCATGTTCTTCCGCTTTTTCTATATCTGCTCCTATGCTGTCTCCAATATGCAGGTAACGATTTTCATGCCCATGTGTATCTTTCAGCCACTCAAATATATCTCCTTCGGGCCATTTTCGTTTTTTTAAATCACACGAAACATAAATGTCCAGCACACCGTTAAAACCAAATTTATTCAAAATGTATTCGATCTCAGTCTTTCCCAGATACATATCACTCAATAAAAAAACTTTTTTTCCAGCTCTATATGCGTATGTAATCATATTTTGAATTGTTTTTCGAACATCTGCAAACTCTCTCTCTGTATCCAGTTCCATTTGTTTTATAAAATCCGCCACTTCATCTGATAATCCGTATAATTCCTGCATAATACTATAAATCTGACTATATGTTGGATAAATATATTTTTCATATGCTAAGCTCTGTGAATAATCACGCATCTCTTTAAATTTATATTTGAATCCGACATTTTCTAATCTCTTCTCTACAATCTTAAAAATATCGTCAGGCCTTTGGACATTTCTGACAAGCAAAGTATCAAAAATATCAAAAGTAATGACATCGTGTCTGTCAATTTCTGATTCCAACAATCTTTCTGTCTGATTCCAATATGGATATGCACGATATGACACATTCGAAGCATTAGAAATACGTTCATACCGTATATTGCATATTTCTACACCATCCTGCTCTAAGTGTGCTATTCTCTGATAAATTATAGGAATAACCTCTTTTCTAGCAACAATAACAATGCATTTCGCACATTTTGATGCTTCTTGCACAGATAAGACAGGGTATCCATGTATAACCTGTCCCTCTTTTTGAGCATCGAGCAGGCCTACAATGTTGTACCCCCCCATATTTTCTACACGATGTAGAATTTCTTCTGTGTTAATGCCTGTACCATATAATGCAATAGAAAGATCCTTTTCCTTGAACGCTTCCAGAAATGTGTCTGCTACTTCTTTCCTATTCTGTTCTTCACTATACATGATTTCTCCTTTTTAACATTGTTCTGCTGAAACCACTGTTAAATCATTTACGCAGCTGCATCCCCTGCATCTTGCACAAAAAGTAATATACCCCTTTTCGCAATACCCTTCATCAAATTCAAGAAATGATATTTTCTTATCAGAATATTCTCCCTGCAAATCAAATGAATCATTCTTATGATCCGAAAATAAACCTGCCCTGACAGCACTTGTCTCCAAATGACAGAAGTAAACTTTCTGTCTGTACAGCCCTCTAAATGGTGCTCTGCATCTATTAAAGAAATGAGTCAGCTGCTCTTCATTCATCAGATCATTTGGATTTTCTGGAAACCCAAAGTCTCCCCACTCATCTGATCTCAAGACTTTATATTGGATATCGTGTTTATCTAATAATCCTGTCAAGTCTTCCTTCCTTTTTTTATAATCCACTCTGTCTGTATAATCACTGATCTGAATAATTACATTATATTTCTTTAAGCTCTCCAACATCTTGTCGCTTGGAAACAGCATGCCATTAGTAAATATTTCAATTTTATGTATCCTATTCCTATAGTTTTCACCAATATATTTTAAAATTTTATCTAATTCAGAATATAAAAACGGTTCTCCTCCCAACAGATTCAATCCATATACAAAATCTACTGTTTTAAAATACAGGTCGATATCCCTCTTTACCTGCTCAAATGGCTGTTCAGACGGATCTTTAAAATATGTCATAAACATATTGCATTTTTTACATTTTAATGTACATTTTTCTGTCAACGAAATATCTATTCTTTCAGAGAACAAACGATTGTATTTATATAGCTCAAAGATTTTGACGAAAAACATATAATCAATATAATTAATATTCTTTTGGAATCCTTTTTTTTCAAGCTCAAAATGAACTGAATCTAAAGCACTCGTTGTCACAATCACTATATAGTCTCTGGCAGCATCCAGAACATCTGGTGTTTCTATCAAAAGATTTGAAATCAACTTTCCTGTTTTATTTTCATCTTTATCCACAATGCCGATAATATTTATTTCTTCATGGTATATCTCATAGATCTTTTGTCCAATATTTGCAGCTCCCCATAATACAAATTCCTTTTTACGATTTAACAGCTCTTCTGCAAGAGACTCAAACTCCCTGCCCCGTTTCAAATGTTTCATTAATGTTATACTCCCGTCTATTGTCTTCATAACCGCTGCTGACATACAGCTGCAGTTATCTTACAATATTTCACTTGTATTTATAGTACAAATTATTCTTCGCGTTCCTGTGTGCATTTGCCCTTGCCAAAACCATTTTCAGAAAAGCAGCGCATAACACACCGTCTCAGACACATAACACTCTGCATGATGACGCATATACAGCCTGTATTCCGGGACAGCTGACTTAATAAATAACGGAATATCCCACAGGTCTTCCAGCCTGTGATAAACACAGACCTCCAGCTTTGGCGCCTGCTTTTTCAAAATTCCTTCTGCCCCTGCCAGGGCATTCATCTCTGCGCCTTCAATATCCATCTTGATCATTGTGATCTTTTCATCTGCCAGAAAATCATCCAGTGCCACAGCATGCGTCCTGCTCAATTCTCTGGGGTTAAAAATACTGTAGCTGTCCGCCGAAGACATCCTGCCATAAGAAAGATCTGTTGTTTCCTTCCATACGCCGTATGGAAAGCATTCTGCCTGCGTATAGCCTGACTTTTTCACATATTCCCTAAGGCGGCTGTAATTGTGCGCATCCATCTCAAAGCCCCAGTAACGGGCGAATTTATTCCTGATTTTGGTAAATGCAGCAAACGTATCGCCGTCGTATGCCCCGCAGTCCACAAAGCACTCTTCCTCGGTAAGCGTGATCACGTCGTGTGGAAAATATTGAGGCTGCACACACAGATCCTCATAGGTATAATCCGCAAACTGCGGGGCGACGCGGTTACAGAACACATTTACATAGACAGTCCTTGACAGGTCATCTTCCATCAGCAGGAATGCCTGCTCCATACGTTCCTGCTGCGCGGCAAACCATTCCTGGCTGGTCTGTGCTCCCATAACTTCATCAAGCACAAGGTCATTGTATGCAATGCAGTTTACCCCCCCCCCACACGGATGAGAACTGCCGGACCGCACTGTTTGGATTGCCGAGCATAAAGATCACCGCCACATCCTCTAATCGGCACAGTTCTTTTGGCGTTACAAACAAAAGTCCCTTGTACCGGGAATCTCCCTCCAGTGTGCGCAGCCTTTCTATATTGTTGTCACACAGATACCGTACGCCAAACCGATTCCTTACATCCTGTTTTAGAAAAGCCTCTTCGAAATATCTGCCAAGCCCGAACACACAGACATTTTTCGCATTTTTTACGATCTGCACTTTACTAAAGCTCTGCCGTTTCATGGCATATGCAAATGCATGCTTTAATTTTTCCATCAATTGTTCTTTACTCTGCTGACGAATATTCATAACCCTGCCACATCCCCCGTCCTATTTCCTTTATCCTGATTTCCTTTTTTCACCCAAAAGTCTGCCGCGCCTTTCCATAATACTCAATAATCTCTCTTTCACCCAAAAGTCTGCCGCGCCTTTCCATAATACTCAGTAATCTCTCTCATACAGCTCTCACGCTCTGTTTCTCCGCAGCTTTGGCACTGTGACGCCTCTTGCTGCGGAGATTCTTCCCGCTGCCTGTAAATGCCTGCACCATCCGTCTGCGTCCCGCTGCTATGGCCGAGTCCGATCTCCCACGCTCCCGCATGTGCCGCCGGGTTTTCAAACAGCAGCCTGGCTATTGTCAGGCAGCTGTCCAGAACGTCCAGAACAGGCCGTCCCGATCCAGAAAGCTGCAGCCTGTGCCTTCCGCCGCCGGTTTTTTCTTCCGTGCATCCTGCATCGGATGGAAGTATCCCCGCCTGCTTTTGTCCGCTTCTGTCTGAAACAGCTGAAGGATCTGAAGCATTTCCCACACGCACAACGGCAACTCCTGTCAGCCGGCTTTCTGTGTGAAAATAAAGCTCATAGTAGTCGCGTGCAACGTATTCCATACACATCTTGCTGCCAGAATAAACACCTGCCCCGCAAAAAGCCTCGCCGTCATTTTGAATCAAGCTGCCATAATCTTCAAGCGGCGGACATACTGAGACAAGCACAATGCTTTTTACCGAATGGCATTTTCTGAGCGCATCCAATAGGACTGCACTTCCCATTACATTGGTCTGATATGTCAGAACCGGCTCTTCCATACCGTCCTGTTTCCATCCGTTTCCCGCCAGATGTAAAACGATTTCCGGCTGAAATTCGCTGACCGTCTGCTCCAAAAGGCTGCTGTCCAGCAGGTTTCCTGCCACATGATGTATCAGGCTGTCTCCGCAGAGCTTCTCGTACATGCCTCCCGGCTGCGGTGCCAGTGCGTATCCTGCTGCGTCTGCACCCATAATATTTAATACTGCCGATAGCCACGCTCCCATAAATCCTGTATGCCCAGTAACCAGTACACGCTTTCCCTTAAAAAATTCCACATTTTCCAGCCGTTTGCTCAAGGCCATTTCGCACATCCCTTCCAGATCTTTTATCCCGCTTCTTAATTTTGATTTTCTTTCTTTATTTATTTTTATCTTAATTATTTTTGATTTTTATTCTTAATTTTTTTATTCTTAACTTTTTATTCTTAATTTTTATTCCTAATTTTCCTTCTGATCCCTTCCTCAAACGAAATCTCACATGCAAATCCGGTCTCGTCCAGTTTCTCTACATCCGGCTCCAGCCAGAACGTACGCCCTGCCTGTGCCTCTTTTTTTCCAAATCCAAGCTCCGCTCCCGCAGCTGCCGCGTCCCGGATATCCTCTACAAATGTGCGCAGCTGTCTGGTATCCTTCGAAGCGACATGATAGATCCCTTCGCAGCTGTCACTTTCTCCCAGCACCACAAGTGCCTTTACGCAGTCTGTTACATACATAAAATTCCACATATTTTCACATGGCGTAAGCTCGGGCACCTTTCCTGCACGCAGTGAATCGATCACATAATTTACCAGCGTACCCGGATTTTCTCCGACACCATATACACTGTAGATTCTGGGCCACACAAACGCTATGCCGAGCTGCCCGGCCAGTACACGGCCCATCTGGCATGCTGCGGCCTTTGCGGCTCCATACATCATAAACGGCTGCGGTACGGTCTCATCCTCTTTTGCTTTTTTGGAAACCACGCCATATTCTGCCTGACTGCCCGCGCCTATGATCTTCCTGCACCCGCACGCCTTCGCTGCACGGACTGCCCCGGCCATATATCCGATATTTGTATACTGTATGTCAAAATCATCCCTTGCTGCCCCAGAAGACCCGTTCCATGCCAGATGATAAAATACATCCGCATGAATGTGGTGCACTTTCCACAGATCCTCAAGGCTGTCCAGCTCCAGTTCTAAGACCTCGCACCGTTTCTGATATTCTTCACTTTCCTGTAACAGCTCCATAAGCTTTTTCCTGTTTGGGGAATCCGGGCGCACTACCGCGGTAACTCGTCCGCCCTGCTCTAACAGCTCCCTGCATAAGGCTGCCCCGAGAAACCCGGCTGCTCCGGTGACAATGCTGTGTACCTGCTTTAAATCCTCATACATTCCTCTAATTCCTCCCGATCGAGCAGCGGCACCATATCCTCCAGCGGCCTGCTGGCCATCTGCCCGTCTTCCCGCATATAATTTGCCTGCCTCGGCAGTATTTTTTGTGTAAGATCCGCGTGATAGGTACAGACAACCGGGCCGTCATAATCTAATACTTCCTGTATCTGCTGCCGCAGCCTGTCTTCGTTTTGAATATGCATGCCTTTTATGCCGAGTGCCTCGGCTACCCTCTTCATGTCTGGAAGAGTCAGGCCGGATTCTTTTGTACTCCCGATCAGCCTTCCGTCAAAATTTCCCTGCTGCGTTCCATAGATCATGCCATACCCCTGATTTACGGCAACAAATATTTTTACCGGCAGGCGCAGCCTGTGAATCACTTCCAGCTCCTGCATATTCATTGCCGCGCTGCCGTCCCCGGTCACGCAGACAGTCCTCCTTCTGCCAGAAGCTATGCAGCTGCCGACACATGATGGTATGTCATATCCCATTGCTGCCAGCCCCTTTGTCAAAAATGCACGCTGCCCACGCTTAATGCGAAACGCTTTCATCGCAATATCTACCGTTGTCCCAGAGCTGGTAAACTGATATAGATCCTCGCCTGTCATAAGCCCTGACAGCTCATGTACCAGATGATAGCTGCTGACACAGCCGTCTCCGGCAGCCTGCTGCGGGATAAATACCGGATAGTCTTTCCACAGCCTGTCACAGCAGCGCAGCCATTCTGCCCTGTCCGTATCTGTTATGCCGGCCTGCGTGCGCAGCATTTTCAGCATCTTTTTGATAAAATCACCGGCATCACAGGCAATCTTCAGATATGGATGTACGCTTTTTTTCTCCATCTCATGCTCATCGATATCTACCATTACATGCTTTGCGTTTCTCAAAAATCCCTCGTAGCAGTACCCGGTGCTCAGCAGGTTCAGCCTGCTGCCGATCGTCAGTACAAAATCTGCCTTTTGTAAAATTAGATTTGCCGCCCTATGCCCTACAGTTCCCGGCCTGCCGTAATATAATGGGTGCTCTTCCTCAATCAGATCTACACCATTCCAGGATACGAGTACTGGTATCCCCATCTGCTCACACAGTTCCACTGCCTGCCCTGCGGCATGGCTCAGGCGTATGCCGTGACCAAGAAGCACTACCGGGCGTCTGGACTGGTTGAGCAGATTGATTGTTTCTGCAGCTGCCTCTTCTTTCGCCGGATACGCAGGAAGTACGGAATTGTCATATCCTCTTAATTCCTCCGGGCAGACCTGCATTGCCTGAATATCCAGAGGGATATCCAGCCATACCGGCCCCGGCCTGCCATGAACTGCTACTGCCGCCGCTTTCTCGCATTCATAACGGATCTGCTGCGGATCTTTGATCTGTACCGCATATTTTGTATATGAACGTGCCATAGACAGAATATCTACTTCCTGTATGCCGAACTGGCGGACGTTCTGGCTGTCCCGCAGATCCTCACGCTTTACCTGACCGGATATAAAAATGACCGGAATAGAGTCCATATAGGCCCCTGCCAGACCCGTCAGGGCATTGGTTCCGCCAGGGCCGCTTGTCACCAGACATACGCCATAGCCTTCCCGGATTCTGGCATATGCCTCTGCTGCTATGGCGGCACCCTGTTCATGCAGCATAAAAATTCCTTCCAGATGCTTGTGTGTACCCAGCGAATCATTTAAATGCATGGCACCGCCGCCCGTTACGCAGAACACATGCCTGACGCCAAGCCCCGCTATAAAATTCATAATATAATCCGATATTTTCATTTTTTGTCCTCTATTATCTGCTGTCAGCTTTTATCCGCTGCTCTGCTCCACATTCTGTGTTCTGCTGCCTGCTTTTATGCTCTGCTCCACACTCTGTGTTCTGCTGCCTGCTTTTATGCTCTGCTCCACATTCTGTGTTCTGCTGCCTGCTTTTATGCTCTGTTCCACACCTTGTGTTCTGCTGTCAGCTTCTATCATCTGCTTCGTATTTTGCGTTCTGCTTTTCCTTGTGATCCGCTGTCAGCTTCTATACATCTGCTTTGTACTTTGTGATCTGCCGCGGCTCTTTGTATTCTGCCGTTGGACGCTGTTTTCTGGCGCATTTCATTCACAGCTTCTACTCTGCAGCACTGTACTCATGATATTTAATCAGATCTTCAATAATTTCATTTTTCACAATCGTAGCTTCATAACCGCCGTTTACAGCCAGCGTGCGCAGCAGATACTCCATCGTCAGATTTCCGTCGCGCCACTTCCCGCCCAGTCCGATATGCGTGACATCCATATAGTCCGCGCCTTCTGCCAGCGCTGTTTCTGCCAGCGCTTCGGCTGTACCGTTGCGGTCATGAAAATGACAGCCCATTTTTACACCTACTTTGTGGCATTCCCGAATGGTATCCCTCACATAGTCTTCAGTCATCACGCTTTCCGTATCCGCAAACTCCAGCGCATGTGCGCCCTTTGCCTTTGCAAACTCTGCAAACCGGATATTTGTTTCGATCGTATTGTGCCCTGCGCTTGTAAAGTTTAAAAACACCTCATAGCCAAGCTCCAGAGCCTCTGTCAGATACCGGTCAAGCACGTCCAGATCTGTCTCTGGCGAACGTGTTAAAATGCGCACCGTATCGATAATGCTTTCTTTTGCCGGAATCAGCTGCGAGAGCGGCCTTTGGATATCACGCATTGCTGACAGCTTTGTAATGTTTTTGGTAGAACGGAATACCTGCCGGATTTCCTCATTGCGCGTACTGCAGTAACGGTACTTTCCCCGGTTGGGATCTGCTTCTTCATTATGAAAAAATCCCAGCTCTACATAATCAATTCCCCGATTTTGTGCAAAATTATAAATGTCCCTGACTGTCCGGTCCGAAAAATTCCACCCTGTCTGATATCCGATTTCCCGCAGCGAACAGTCAAATATGGTTACTCCTTTGATCATTTTTCCCTCAATTCATTTTCTTTTTGTGTTTTTTATTTTTCATTTTCCAGTATTTTACGCAGCTTATTTGCTTTTTGCTGCTTTCATGCTGCTTTACTCGCTTTGCTGTTTTTATGTTTCATCTGCTTTTTATTGTTTTCTTACTGCTTCATTCGCTTTATTGCTTTTATGTTTCATCTGCTTTTTTGGTGTTGCATTCACCTTGCTGCTTTTATATTTCATCTGCTTTTGGTTATATTCGCCCTGCTTCATTTACTTCCATGATTATTACGGTTTCCTCTGTGTTCATACCGCCTCATGTATCCGTTTCACCATCTCATCCAGCATCGGCTGCGTCATGCCTGGATAAACGCCTACCCAGAAGCTGTTATGCATGGCAAAATCCGTCCGCTCCAGGCTGCCTGCCACCCGGTAATCCACGCCTTCCTGATACATCTCAAAACACGGATGACGCAGTATATTGCCGGCAAACAGATTTCTTGTCTGTATATTGTGGCTTTCCAGATAAGCCGTCACCTCTGAGCGTTTGTTTTTACATGTTTCTTTAGATGTTTCTTTAACTGAAATAATAAATCCAAACCAGCACGGATGAGAGCCTTCTGCTTTCTCAGGAAGTATGATCACATCCGACAGATCGTCTAGCCTCTCCCGCAGGTAATCCCAGTTTTCCTGCCGTTTTTTTACAAAATCCGGCAGCTTTTTCAGCTGGGCTGCTCCGATCGCTGCCTGCAGGTCTGTTACCTTTAAATTGTAACCGAGATGCGAATAGACATATTTATGGTCATATCCCTGCGGCAGGGTGCCGAACTGTCCGTCGAAACGATGTCCGCACAGGTTGTCCTGCCCGCCGCTGCATACGCATTCCCTGCCCCAGTCGCGCATAGAGCGGACTGCCTTATGAATCAGCGGATTTGATGTATACACTGCTCCGCCTTCCCCCATTGTCATCTGATGGGCCGGATAAAAGCTGGACGAGCCGACATCTCCGACTGTCCCGGTCAGATATGTCCTGCCCTCCATCTCATATGTACCGCCCAGCGCGTCACAGTTATCTTCAATCAGCCAGAGGTTATGTTTTTCACAAAATGCCTTTACCGCTTTTAGGTCAAAAATATTTCCAAGGCTGTGTGCCAGAAATACCGCTTTTGTCTTATCAGAATATGCCTGCTCAAGCAGGGACACATCCGCATTGTAGGATGGTATGTCGATATCTATAAATACTGGCACGGCCCCGCACTGAATAATCGGCGCTACCGTCGTCGGAAATGCTGCTGCAACTGTAATCACTTCATCGCCTTTTTTCAGCCTGCGCTCTCCAAGCAGCGGAGAAGTCAGCGCTGCCACTGCCAGCAGATTTGCAGAAGATCCCGAATTCACTGCCGACGCATACGGCACGCCTAGATATGCCGCAAGCCCCCGTTCAAATTCATCTGTATACCTGCCTGCGGTCAGCCAGAAATCCAGCGCTGCATCCGTAAGGCAGCATAATTCTTCTTCATCATAGACGCGCCCGGCATAATTAATGCGGTCGCCCGGTTCGTATGCTTTTTGCTTATGCTCTTCTTGATAGTACTTTTTTACCAAATCTAATATCTGCTTCTTATCCAATTTTTTCCTCCAGTATAATGATCCCTGATCACTTTACATTTCTCATTATGTTATTCCGGCATGACAATCTTTCATCGACCTGCATTTCTAATTATGTTGTCCCAACATGGTAATCTTTTATTATCCTATATTTTTCACTAAAATTTACCGACATAATGATCTTTGACCATCTCACGTTTCTTATTAAGATATCTCAACATGAGAATCTCTGATTTCCTTACGTTTCTTAATTAAGATATCCAGCATAAGGATCTTTGATCATTTTATATTTTTCATCGAAACATCCCAGCATAAGGATCTCTGATTACCTTACATTTCTTATTAAGATATCCCGGCACAATCCAGCTCAGAATACATATATCTGCAGTCAATCATTTTTTTCCGGCCCATATCCGGCACCTTTAAAAACTCTTCCCATGCCGTCACCACTGCGATCACATCTGCAGCCTCATATACCTGCGCTGCACTATCCATGTAATCGACTTTCAGACCCGGATAATGCTTTTGAAACTCCTCCACCGCAGCGGGATCATATGCTGCGATTTTGTGATATCCAAGCTCCGCCAGCTCCTGTATGATTTTATAAGCCGGAGTGTCCCGCACGTCATCCGATTCCGGCTTAAATGACAGCCCCAGAATGCCGATCACAGCATCCATATCCAGCCCGCCGGCAATCTTTCGCGCCACCGCAGCCGGTCTTTTTTCATTTACCTGGATAACCTGTTTTAAAATCTGCGGCTCATATCCTTTTGCTTCTGACTGCGCAAACAGCGCACATGTATCTTTTGGAAGGCAGTAGCCGCCATATCCGCACCCGGGATAGACATAGCTTGACATGCCACAGCCGCCCCACCGCTTGTCCATATGCAGGATATGAAAGGCATCTGCCACATCGATACCGCCGATCACATCCGCTACCTGTGACATTTCATTGGAATAGCTGATCATCGTTGCAAGCAGCGTATTGGACAGATACTT
>Ga0137306_102954_pt1 | contig 13351 bp, 13 predicted proteins | sample Inofroosms_March_FD_97187 | JGI IMG/M metagenome (GOLD analysis project Ga0137306, IMG submission 97187) | Mouse cecal microbial communities from Vienna, Austria - N-Acetylneuraminic and N-Acetylglucosamine D2O microcosms_March | ecosystem: Host-associated > Mammals > Digestive system > Large...
ATCTTAGCACAGTTATTTGCGTTTGTCAACAACTTTTTTTTATTTTTTTAAATCTTTTTGTTTTCTACCGTTTTTCGCGCGGTAGGGTTTTATAATAGCATGTCCTTTTATGTTTGTCAACATTTTTTTACACTTTTTTTATTTTTCCGGTGACAGTTCAGAAATAGCCCGCATGACGGGCGAATCATGCGGGCTTACGGTCTGTTACAAAAGCTGTTCAATCATATTATAATCATACAAAAATTTCAAGATCGGCTGCTGCTGGATGGATGTCATCATCTCCTTGCCAAGTTCGCTGTTTTGGCAGAGAACTATTAGCAAAAACAAAAGCCACACCACAAGTACTCCTTCCATCAAGCCAATTATCAGCCCACCGAGACGATTAATACTTTTTAATACAGGAAGTTTTGTAATCAAGTCCAACATATGCACAATCACAGAAAGCAAAATTAAAATAATAGTAAAAGATAATATCCACGCCAAACGCTGTAACACAAAATTTGCTGCATAATCCCCTAATTTTTCATAAACCCCAGTATCTTCCATAAACTTGTCTGCCCCATCTGTAACATGTTCCGAGAAAAAATTCTGAAACTCCTCTGGAAGCTGCAGTCCAAATAGTGTCAGCTCCTGCTGTTTGGATGTCTGACCTTTTTCTTGTTTTTCCTGTGTTTGCTGATGGATATGTTCTGTGCATTTTTCTTTTACAGTATCATACACCGGCGTTTTTGTGCGCAAAAATTCCTCTGTATAAGGCGCGAGCGCCGTTGCCAGACCAATGGTCAAAAAAATTGCCACCAGCGAGAATAAAACTCTCACCATCCCTCTGAGATACCCATGCAGCCCAAAACCTGCTAAAATCACCAATACTACAACTAATAACATATCCATCCTGCACACTCCTATTTCAGTCTAATTCTTTGCGTCTCTCCTTCTACCAAAAATATATAATCTCTAATCCTGCCACTAGAGAGCACCTTCCATATATTTTTCTCAAAATTGCCATGAAATTTTTCTACCCCATGCAGTGTATAGAGAATACATTCCTTATCTCCACGTACACAGATCTCATCATTTTCTAGAAACTCTATTTCACGATATTCTATATTAAAGTCTTTGGAAAGAGCCTCATTTCCGTTCAAATCAAACACTTGCATCTTATATCGTGCTTTTTTATTTTGATTCTCAAATACCAGACCTATATATGCCTCATTGTAAAAAATGCTTCTGATTTCCTGTTCTACTGCAATTTCTTTTTTTACCTGCGGCTTCTGATCTCCCTCAAAAATAACAGCTTTGCCATTTCCAAACGCAACCATCACATTATTGCTAAGAAATTTAAGCTTTGGAAACACCATATCTGCATAGGAACTCTGTGCTACAATATTGTCAATTTCTTTTTGTCCTGTGGCACTGAAATTATAAAAGGTGATTGTAGTCTTTACATTGCCATCATTGAGATCCAATAGGGAAACCGCCATTTTTTTTCCATCATTAGAAAGCGTGATATCTAACGGATAGCCGCTGTTTTCAGTATGTAACTCTCCCTCTGCCAAAAAATTTCCTTCTCTGTCATAAATATGAATATATCCAGTGCCATCCTGTTCCATCAAAATTGCCACGGTTCCCTGATTTGCTACTCTTACCCGCTGAATGGGCATGGTAGTATTGATTTCTCCACAAGGCCCCTCTGTATCCATAATGTAAACCATATCTCCCTTTTTGTCGGCGACCACCGCATATCCTTCACAGATATCCACCATAGGAGATTGCATTTCATAGGTCTGATTCCAGATTAAATGATTGTCTATATCCATACAGGAAGCCCCATCTTTGCCATACTTGATTACATTTCCGTGGAAAGCTGCAAAAGAACTTCCAGCCGCGTCTTCTCTTTTCACAAATTTGACTACCTCATACTCTGTATAAGTCTGACTCTGCATATAAATATAAATTCCAGTGACTGTCCCTAACAGTAAAATAACCACAAGCGCCGTCAAAAGCAAAATTCTTCTGCGGTGCCTGTGGATCTTCTCATTCATTTCTTTTACATCCGATGTTATTACCCGGTATGCTTTATCTTCCAAAACCGCACCTCCAAACATACGTCAGCTTTTTGAATAGTATAGCATACTCTGCTGTGCTGTACAAAATTATTTTTACGGGAGCAGCAACCGCTGCCCTGCAAGTATCTTATCCCCATTCTCAATCCCGTTTGCCTCCCGCAATGTCTCCAGCATATCCTTGCTGTGATAAATGTTTAGGCAAATAGAATTTAAGGTATCACCAGGCTGCACGGTATAATAACGGGCTTGTGAGCCTGTCCCATCCGCAGTGGTTTGCTGTGCTTGCCCCTGGGTCTCTCCATTTTGTGTCTCTTGGGATGCCTCACTCTTCGAGCCTTCCTCTTGATCTTGCTGAGAATCCTTTGTTTGTTTTGATTCTTCTTGTGCTTCTTCCTTTGGTGTTGTTTCCTCTGGCTTCACCTCATCTTTTGCTTTTTTGTCTTTCTTTGACTTTTTCTTCTGCTGAGAATCTGCTACTTGCTCTTTCTCTTTCTGGGAAGCTATCGTCTCCTGGGTTTTATCTGCATCCCCTTTTGATTGATCTGTATTTGTTTCTTTATTCTGATCTTCCAGAGACTTGTCCTGTTTCTCTTCCAACGGTTTTACCTGAGATTCAATTGTCTCTACCAACAAACCATCATCCTCTTTTTGTACTGTAGTTTGCTGTCCCTCCTCTGGATTAATCAATTTTAAGACATCTTCCACCTTCTGCATCCTGCGATAATTATTGATTGTGGTGATTCCAATCACACTAAGTACAACCAAGAAAAACGATGCCGCCGTATAAAGCAAATTGCGATTCTGACGTTCTGTCTGTTTTCCCTGCCGTTCTAAAATCGTTCTGCGGTACGCTTCTAGCGCTTCTTCTGCCTGCGTTTTAGGCTCTTCTAAATCACTTTTGACAAAAACTTTTTCATGATCAATCGATTTTTGTGCAACACTCCCTTCCTTTATTTTTCGTTCCATCTTCTTTTCTTCCTTGCGCATCTGTTTCAATAACGCACGAGAATCTGTCTTCGTCTCACGTACAGGATCAGAAAGTTCCTTCGCTTCTTTCTCGTCCAAATCTGAAGATAATTCTTCTATGAATTGTTTTTCATTCGCCTCAAAAGATTCTTCTTTTGAATGAGATACTTTCTCTTCCCTGTTCTTTTCAATCTTAACATTAGCCTTCTTTCGCTCTTTTTGCGGCAAAGAGACACCATTTTCCTGGACGTCATTTGGTTGCTCTGCAAAAGTTTCAAACTCTACTCTCTGTTCTTTTTCGAGGCTTTTCTCTTGCTCATCCACTGTCTGTCCGTTTCGTTTCTTTTGTTCTTCCTCCTTTTTACTAACCATATATTCTTGCATGGAAAGATTTTTTTCGTAGTAAATATAATATCCTTCTCTCTTTTGCAGATACCCCTGTTCGTACACAAAAAACAATTCTTCTCCTTCTAAAATATCCATCAGCATCAGAACCTTGTCCCTGCCCGCAAAATATTTTCGATGTGCAGCTTCTACCATTGGCGATAATGCCAACGCTTGTCCTGCTCTTCCCAGAAACCACCCCACAATCTCTGTGTCTGGAAAGTACTGCTTTTCTTCCTTGTATATGTAATCCCAAAAACTGTCATCGAGGGAAATACGCTCCCATTGAAATACCACTGCACTACACTCAATCACGCCCTTGATAAACGTATAGCGGATGTCTTTCACAACATGGCTCTTGCCTAAAAATACTGCTGCACAAGATTCTTTATCCTTGGCGGTTGTGCGCAGATAAGTATACACATAGTCTTCGAGATAAATCTTATGTCTTCCCCTGGGGCTCCCCATCTGACGAATGTTTTTTGGCAGACGGATGGATTCTTCCTGATGGTTCCAGTTTTCTTTTGCAGAGTCCTCTTTGTTAATAATTTCTATCATGTATTCACCTCTTTTTCCTCATAGTAGCATACATGATCTGAAATTTTTGGAAATCCCTGTCAGACTGCAAAAAAATCTTTCGACTCCAATCTGCAAAATCCTTATTTTACAGACAATACTCGTGTATTTCAGTACAACAAAAATCAGTTATTTCCATATCCTAGTTACTTGTTCTTCATTGTACCAGCCGCATTCTAGAGCTCAACACGCCCTTCTAAGGCACGCAAAAGTGTCATCTCATCAATATATTCCAAATCACCACCCACTGGCACACCACTGGCAATTCTGGTCACTTTAATTCCTGTGGGTTTGATCAGCTTACTGATATACATTGCGGTAGTCTCTCCCTCCAGACTGGAATTTGTAGCAATAATCACTTCATTTACATCCTCTTGCAGTCGTTGCATCAACTCTTTGAGTTTGATATCCCCTGGACCGATTCCTAACATCGGAGAAATTGCCCCATGCAGTACATGATATACCCCATCATACTTGTTTGTTTTCTCATAAGCTGCAAGGTCTCTAGTATCTTCCACGACCATAATTGTTTTATGATCACGACTCTCATTTCTACAGATGGGACACTGTTCCTGATCTGTCAATGTAAAACAATTTTTGCAGTATGTAACCTTTTTCCTGGCCTCCACAATCGTGGACGAGAGCTTTTCCACATACTCTATTGGCATATTTAAAATATGAAAAGCAAGCCGTTGTGCCGACTTGCTTCCAATTCCAGGCAGAGAAGACAATTCTTCAATCAGTTTGCTTATCTGGCTGCTGTAATAATCCATCTAGTTCCTCCTGGCTCTCCATATCAACATACAATATATTTCATAATTCGATCAGAATGGAAATCCTCCACCCAATCCTCCAGTAATTTTTGACATAGACTGCTGTGAAGCCTCTTCAATCTGGCGTAATGCCTCATTGGTTGCAGCCATAATCAAATCTTCCAACATCTCAATGTCATCTGGATCCACAACTTCCTCTGACAACTTTACTTTGGTCACTTCCTTTTTACCAGAAATTGTCACCTCTACCGCTCCGCCTCCAGCAGTCGCTGTAATCTCTTTTTCTTCCAGCTCCTTTGTCGCTTCCTCCATCTGCTTTTGCATTTTCTGTGCCTGCTTCATCAGATTATTCATGTTGCCGGGCATACCTCCCGGAAATCCTCCTCGTTTTGCCATTTACATGTCCTCCTGATCTTCAATTGTGATTTCCATATTTATAACTTTTCCAAGGTCCACATAGGATTCCTCAAATGGACGGTTGGTATCATTACACGCAATCTTAAATGGTATCTCTTTTCCCATTTTGTGCCCGATAGCTGTACCAAGTTCCTTCAAATGGTCTTCTGTATTCACAAAGGCTTCTGCAACTTCATCTTCTAATATAAGCAAAAGCTGGCCTTCCTCTGTCATGGTCGGACGTGCAAGCTTCAGATAATTTTTCAATCCGCCAGGCAATTCTTCAATGATAGAACGCCAATTTTTTACCACTTGCTGTATATCCTCAGGAACGACTTTTGGTATCTTGGGATCCTTTTGACCTGCCTCTTGCGGATTCTCTGAAATATCCTTTGTATTTCTTTCCCTTCCTTTTTGTACAGACTCTTGGGGAAGAGCGGCTGAAATACCATCCTCCAATTTCTGTTCCAACTGCGCAATCCGCAGTGCTAAAGATTCAATATCACGCTCCATCTCTGGCTTACATAACTTAATCAAGGCAATCTCAATCATCACTCGTTTTTGTGCAGCATAGCGAATTTGATTGGACAATTCAGAAAATACCCGTATATAACGCATTAGCTGTCCTGAATCAGCCATTTTTGCTTCTTCTCTCAAAAGCGCTAAATTGTCGCTAGAGATATCCAGCACATCTTCCATATGTTCAGAGCTTTGTAATAAAAGTAAATTTCTAAGATACCAAGTAAAATCCAACACAAACTGCCCTGGTTCCCGCCCCTGGATGATCAGGTCATCAAATTGGGCAATCACCCCTGAAATATCTTTCCCCATGACTTTGCGCAACATCTGGGAAAACACCTCAGTATCTACCGCTCCTAGGACCTCTAGTACATGGTCATAGGTCAAATCCTGCCCTAGATAAAATGCGATACATTGATCCAACAGACTTAAGGCATCACGCATAGAACCATCTGCTGATTTGGCAATGTAACGAATCGCCTTGGCATCCGCGAAAACCTGTTCCTGCTCCAACAATTCTGTCAGCCGATCTGCAATTGTCTGTATGGAGATGCGTTTAAAATCATACCTTTGACATCTGGAGAGAATTGTGATTGGAATTTTATGTGCTTCTGTAGTGGCCAGGATAAAGATTACATAAGAAGGAGGTTCCTCCAATGTTTTCAATAGAGCATTAAACGCCCCTATGGAAAGCATATGAACCTCATCAATAATGTAGACTTTGTATTTGCCCTCGGTCGGCGAATATGCCACCTCCTCACGGATTTCACGAATATTGTCCACACCGTTGTTGGAGGCAGCATCAATCTCGATCACATTCATGGAATTGCCCCCTGCAATTGCCTTGCAGGAAGGGCAATTTCCACAGGGACTGCCATCTGCGGGATGTTCACAGTTGACAGCCTTGGCAAAAATTTTGGCAATCGTTGTTTTTCCAGTTCCTCTGGTCCCGCAGAACAAATATGCATGTCCCACTCTGTCCGCTTTAATCTGATTTTGTAAAGTTGTAACAATATGTTCCTGCCCCTTGACATCCTTAAATTCCTGGGGACGAAACTTGCGATATAACGCAGTATATGACATATTTAATCTCCAAAACTGATTCCCATCAGTTTCGCTTCCTTAATCATCTTGGAATTTGGCTCTACCATCTTTAATTTCCCTGCTACATCCGCCAAAGGAACCTTTTTGGTATTTCCGTTGATCATAGCAACCATATAGCCATAATCGCCTTTGAGAATCAGCTCTGCTGCTGCTGCGCCAAGCCTTGTACAGAGTACACGGTCATAAGGACAAGGACTTCCGCCGCGCTGTGTATGCCCTGGAACAGTCACACGCACTTCACTGCCTGTCTTCTCCTGAATCCGCTGTGCCACCTCATAGGAAACAGAGGGATATTTATAATTTTTCTTCTTTTCTTTTAATTCTTTCTTGCTGAGTGCTGCATCCTCCTTGGAAATAGCTCCCTCAGCAACTGCAAGGATTGTAAATCCTTTTCCGGCTTTACTTCTGGCCTGCAGCGCATCCACAACTTTATTGATATCATAGGGGATCTCTGGCAGCAAAATAATATCGGCGCCGCCTGCAATACCAGCATACAAAGTCAGCCATCCTACCTTGTGCCCCATAACTTCCACAATAAACACCCTATTATGAGACGCTGCAGTGGTATGAATGCAGTCAATGGCTTCTGTTGCGATATTGATCGCGCTCTGGAATCCAAAGGTAACATCTGTACCATAGATATCATTGTCGATCGTCTTTGGCAGATGAATCACATTTAATCCCTCTTCGCGCAAAAGATTCGCTGTTTTCTGCGTACCATTTCCGCCCAAAATTACCAGACAATCCAGACGAAGCTTATAATAAGTCTGCTTCATCGCCTCTACCTTATCCAAACCATTTTCATCTGGAACCCGCATTAATTTAAATGGCTGCCTTGAGGTTCCCAAAATCGTACCGCCCTTTGTGAGAATCCCTGAGAAATCAGACGAGGTAAGTAAGCGATAATTTCCATAAATCAGACCCTTATAGCCCTCATAGAAACCATAAACCTCCAAATCCTCCACGTTCTTGCTCAAACCCTTTACAACTCCGCGCATTGCCGCATTTAATGCCTGACAATCGCCACCGCTTGTCAACATACCAATTCGTTTCATGACTTCACATCCTTTGCGTTTTCACTCAAATTTATAACAACTTGCTGCAGTTCACACCAACATAGGAAAAACTTAAAAAGTGAACCATAACAATTATATCCCAAAATTTTACTCTCCACAAGATTTTTCATTTGCATTTTTGAAAATATTTGGTATACTTAAATAGCAGACATCAAGATTTGCAGTTTTATTACAAAAATTGCAGTTTGTTATCTCTATTTTGGAGGAGTACCCAAGTGGCTGAAGGGTCTGGCTTCGAACACCAGTAGGTCGGTAGTCCCGGCGCGGGGGTTCAAATCCCCCCTCCTCCGTTGCCAAGGGGAGTAAAATCATTTATACTTAGATGGTTTTACTCCCCTTCATAGATTATAAAACTGCTGCAATAACTGTTAATTTTGATACGAAATTAAAATATTAATTTTATGAAAGGAATGATAACCTATAAAACAATATCATGATAACATCTGGTTTTAATTTTGAACATTATGCCATAACACAATATCTTGGTTTTTGTTCTGGAGAATGTGTATTAGGAACAGGATTCCTCCGCTCACCGGGAGCAAGTATCGCAGATTTTCTTGGTTCCACCAGTTCTTTGTATGAGGGAAAACTGGAAAGTGCAAAAAAGCTGCACTTGAAGAACTTTATTCCAATGCAAAATCATTAGGAGCAAATGCAATCATCGGCGTTGATGTTGACTATACAACTTTCAGTTCTGATTTCATGGGAGTTATTGCAAATGGAACATCTGTAAAAATAGAACCAATTGGAAATGAAGCCGCCACATCCTCACAGATTAGTGTTGATAATTATAATCCGGATCTATCTTTTCAGGCATCCGCTCTGTCACTTTCTTCCATACATGGAAATCATTCTTTCTCAGTAACAATTTCAGGAAACCCTGGCGGAACAATATCTGCGATATGCGCTGATATTGTACTTTTCACTATTTTCAACGATGAATTTAAAATTAATAATCTCGGATTTCTTAATTTTAAGAGCGCACCATATTTAGCTTCCACAACAAGCTCTCCTACTCCTTGTCAGCTTCCCTTGGAGATTTTTCACTTATCAAATCTTCTCATGTTATTATCAAAAAATATATTTTAAATGATGAAATACATACTGCAACCGATAACAATCTTCTTTGTGATGAAAAGAAACAAACTGAAGTTTCCGCTTCTATTTCACAAGGCCTAAATATAGACGAATATATCTCCTATATTTCTTCTTTATCTTCCGCATCAGAAATCATGAAATATACCGAAAAAATTAACGAAGCAAATAATTTTATTCCCCCAGAGATTCTCAAAATAATTACATCACACAGCAAATTAGAGCGCATGTATGGCAATGCAAAAGATTCTTGTATGGACGAAATCAAAGAGTATTTTTCTCTTGAAACATCCTAACTTTGACAAACTGGAATTTCAATCTGTACAATGTACTCTTCCATACGGTCAGTCACATTGCCGTTGATAATCATTTCATAGGAAAATCCAGTCAATTGTAAGTGATGTTTTTGTGCATACGCAAATATTTCTCTATATTTCATTGACATGTTTTGCCAATCACCTTGATAAAAAGTTCTCAAATATGTTCCGCAGGGCTGTATATGCAGCCCTGTTTTCTGAACAGGGAAAGGAATTTCAATAAATAACTTGGAATAATCATCATAATCTCCATGATAGAGACTTTCCACAGAAATCATTGTCCCATAAGAGGCATCATGCAGACGGCGCAATTGATATTTCTGCGTCTCCACGGTAATCATTTCCACCTGCCTGTCAAACGTAGTGTTCCTGTCTATCTCCACTGTCACCAGAGAACGCGCCTCTTTTTCCATCAAAGAAATTTCTGATAAATCCATTGTCAATAAAGTCTCCATATTTTGATGATAGTTAGATAATGTTTTTTTGACTGCCTTTAAATGAGTAATCTTCAAATCCAATTCCGCAATCTTTTCGTCCAAAAGATTTTTTAGACTGAGCGCAGAGCGATCTTTCATAAATTCCTGAATCTCATTGACTGATACATCCAGCTCACGCAATAACAAAATTGTTTCCAGTATTGAACTTTGATGATAATTGTAATAACGATAACCATTTTCTGGGTTGACGACAACCGGCCGAAACAGTCCAATCTCATCATACCACATCAACGTCTTTTTGTTGATGCCATGCAATGCCGCAAATTGGCCAATCGTCAGTAATTTGCTTTCTTGATTCATTTCTTGCTCCTAAAATTCTTTTTATAATCCTCTTGACTGTACAGTTACTGTATGGTTTATGTTATCAGATACAGAATATAAAAACAATACGAGAGGAGATTTAAGTTTCCCCATTTTGTAATTCATAGTGCCAAAGGCAGCAAGACCTTTTAGCACTATAAGATTGGCTGTTATAAAAAATGTGGAAACTAAAAGAGAGGAGAATATCTATGGAACAACAAACTGTATATTTAAAACCTGTCACTTTAAAAAATATTTTTAAATTTGCTGTGCCAACCATCGCTATGACTGTATTCATGTCTTTTTATACTATGGTAGACGGTCTGTTTGTCTCTAACCTGATTGGTACAAATGCACTGTCAGCGATCAATCTCACCGCACCTATTATTCAGCTTGTCACCGCCATCTCTACCATGCTTGCCACTGGAGGCAGCGCAGTAATCATGAAAAAAATGGGCGCACAGAAAACAAAGGAAGCGAGAGAAGATTTTACCTTTTTAATTCTTGTCAATATCGTGGTCGGGTTTGTGATGTGTGGTCTTGGTTATCTGGCAATGGATCGAATTTTTGCAGGTATGAATCTGTCTGTGGATGTAGCTAACTATTGTACTGAATATTTAAGCCGTTATCTGCTATTTACTATTCCAATTTTGTTAATGAACAATTTTACTCTTTATATGATTGCCAGCGAAAAAGCAACATTATCTTTGATGTGTTCTGTTGCCGGCGGTGTCTTAAATATGGTGCTTGACTATGTATTTATCGCCGTATTGGATATGGGCATCAGGGGCGCTGCAATTGCCACTGGTCTTGGATATTCTGTAACCGCCATTGTGGGCTTATTTGTATTTTCGAGCAAAAAAAGCCTTTTACACTTTCAAAGACCAGCCTTGCGTTGGAAAGTACTGGCCAACGCAGCTACCAATGGATGCTCTGAGATGGCGACCGCGCTCGTCACTGGAATTATTACTATGATGTTCAACTGGACTATGCTCCACTATGTGGGAGAGAATGGTGTCGCCGCCGTAACAATTATTATGTATGTTTTGATGTTTGTCAGTTCTCTGTATACAGGCTACTCTTACGGTGTAGCCCCAATGATTAGTTATTATTGCGGAGAACAAAATTCCGAGAAATTAAAAAAATTAGTTGCCATCAGTATGAGAGTCATTGCCATAATTTCTGTCCTCACTGTGACAGCTTCCTTTTTTCTCACCGAACCATTAGTATCCGTATTTGCCCGTCCAGACGATCCTGTCTATGATCTTGCTGTCACTGGGAATAGGATCTGTACCATAGCGCTGTTTTTTATTGGATTTAATATTTTTGCCAGCGGAATGTTTACTGCTCTGTCAAATGGTGTGGTCTCTGCCATCCTTGCATTTTCCAGATCCTTTGTATTTATGCTGATTACTATGCTCGTGCTTCCAGCAATTTTGGGCGTCAATGGCATCTGGCTGGCGACACCTGCTGCAGAACTTATGGCGCTCCTGTTATCCGCTGTTATGTTCTTAAAATATAAAAAACATTATCAATATTAATAAGCACATAATTATTTTTTATGTCATAGAAAATACATAATAGTTTCCTATGATATAAATACAAATCCCCCAAGACTGCTCAGACAAGCATCTTGGGGGATTTTAAGTACAAACACATTTCTTGTTTTTCTTCATATATTGTAGAGATCAATTATTTTCGAGGAAACCTATGGAATTATCATCCATTACGATACTTGGCGGAGACTTGCGGCATTGCTATACGGCAGAATACCTTCACAAAAAAGGCTGGCAGGTTGTCTGTTTTCACACCCCAAAATTTCCCCAAAGCACAGGCATTCAAATATCAGACAGTCTAAAACTAGCACTGGAATATTCAGATCTGATCCTTTTGCCAACTCCACTGTCCAAAGATGGAATCCATCTGTTTCAGACGGAAACAGCCTTTCCTTGTATTCCATTATCGGAACTGTGGGAAACAATAAAGCCTGGCTGCGTCTCTGTGGCCATTAGTCTGCAAAAAGAATATCTCCAGCAGCTTACAGACAGAAATTGTCCGCTTTTATCACTAACACAATCTCTAGACTTTGCCACTGAAAATGCTCAGCTGACCGCAGAAGGATTACTGTCAGAACTGATTCGCTGTACACCCTTTTCATTATCTGGCGCTAATATACTGCTTTTAGGGTATGGAAATTGTGGTTCTGCCATCAGCAGACTGCTAAAGCCACTATGCCGCAAAATTTATCTGCTGGAACAACAATCCGAAAAGCGTCAGCAGGCCAAAGTTGATGGACTCTGCCCAATCAGCGCTGAGAATTTCTCTCAAGTATTGCCACAATGCAAGATCCTGATTAACACAGTGCCTGCCCCTGTATTGGAACCTTCCAGTTTATTGCTGCTTGACAGCTATTGCCATATATTTGATATCGCCTCCGCCCCCTTTGGCTTCCCCGCAGATATTACAGAAAAATGTTTACTGCCTTACTATCGTCTTCCTGGCATTCCTGGACGTTTCTCGCCCATCTCCGCTGGTAAGATGATTGGCAAAACGATAGAAAGGATGACAGAACATGAGCTATGATTTTCATGACAAATCCATCGGGATCGGCTTTACAGGCTCCTTCTGCATGTATGAAAAAATATTTCAGGCATTGGAAGCATTGAAACTGACAGGTGCAGATCTTCTCCCTGTTTTTTCACTAAATGCCTCTTCCCTCAATTCCCGTTTTGGCACAAGCGCATCTTTTATGGAGCGCGCCAGCGCCTTGACTGGCCATACACCAATCACTACCATTCCAGCTGCAGAACCCATAGGCCCAAAAGAACTAATGGATATTCTGGTAATTGCCCCCTGCACTGGAAACACACTCTCCAAACTGGCTAATGGGATCTCTGACACCCCTGTGCTGATGGCTGCAAAATCCCATCTGCGCAACAACCGCCCCTTAGTAATCTCTCTGTCTACCAATGACGCTCTAGGTATGAATTTAAAAAATATTGGAATACTCCTAAACACCAAAAATATCTACTTTGTTCCCTTTGGGCAGGATGATTATCAGGCAAAACCCAATTCTATGATCGCATACACAGAACTCTTGCCAGAAACCATCGACTGTGCCCTAAGAGGAAAGCAGATACAGCCAATTATCCGCAGTCCTCACGCAGCATAAGATTCTCACAGGGATCCTGTGGTTTCTATACAGCATCATGATTTCAATATAAGTTTCAACATAACGTATATAGTGGCTACTTCTGAATTGCATGTTCAGAGCAGCTTCTA
>Ga0137306_102958_pt1 | contig 13334 bp, 8 predicted proteins | sample Inofroosms_March_FD_97187 | JGI IMG/M metagenome (GOLD analysis project Ga0137306, IMG submission 97187) | Mouse cecal microbial communities from Vienna, Austria - N-Acetylneuraminic and N-Acetylglucosamine D2O microcosms_March | ecosystem: Host-associated > Mammals > Digestive system > Large...
CCTGGTCAGACAGCTGCCGGAGCATGCGCAGTTTACTGTCCGGCTGAAATCCGGGAAGAACCCGTGAGGCATGGTAGTCGTCAAAAAGCTTGCCTCCAAATTCCAGGTACAGCTTATTATCAAAGTGGCTGATACGTTCTTTAATGTGTGATGACTGCATTTTAAGATATTTGTCATTATCAAATCCGGTTTTCATAAAAAAGATCTCCCTCATATGTATTTGAAATTTTAAGTATACTCACAGCCGGTGAAATCTGCCGTGGGTATACGATTTTAACATCTGTCCAGAATCCTTACAGAAAGGCATAGAAACAGCGTCTTAAAATAAAAGTATACTACATGAACCGGGAAATTTACAACTATAACAGCTGAATTCTTAAAAATCTATAAATTGCATAAAATAAACTTGATATAAGCGTAAAAAATTCAATGGAAATCAATGTTTTTGTTGATTTCCCCGGATGCTGTCCGTATAATATAAGGAGTGATACAGGAGGAGAAAGATGGACAACCAGAATAATAGAAATAATAAGGACCCTAATAAAAATAATAAGCAGGGGTTCTCTTTTGTCATTATAGTCACAATACTTACTGCGATGATGGTATTTGCCCTATATCAGTTCCAGGGCTTTGGAAAGGAAGAGGAGGAGATCAGCTACAACGAGTTCCTTAAGATGATTGAGGACAGGAAGGTTGATTCAGTAGAGGTGCGCAGCGACCGTATTGTAATTACTGCAAAGAAGGAGAAGGGAGCGCGTACAGCGAAGGAATACTATACCGGAGTGATCAGGGACGATACTCTGTCGAATAAGCTGTACAAAGCAGGCGTGGAGTATAAGCAGCATATTCCGGATACATCCTCCATGGTTGTGGCGCAGATGATCTCGTATTTCCTTCCGGTGGTGCTGCTTGTGGGAATGATCGTGTGGATGACGAGGCGGATGTCAAAGGGCGGCGGTCTCATGGGCGTTGGAAAGAGTAATGCCAAGATGTATGTGGAGAAGCAGACCGGCGTGACCTTTAAGGATGTTGCCGGACAGGATGAGGCGAAGGAATCACTGCAGGAGGTTGTGGATTTTCTGCATAATCCGGGGAAATATACGAGTGTCGGCGCGAAACTTCCAAAAGGAGCGCTTCTTGTAGGCCCGCCTGGAACAGGTAAGACGCTCCTTGCCAAAGCGGTAGCAGGAGAGGCAGGTGTGCCGTTCTTTTCTCTGTCGGGATCTGCATTTGTAGAGATGTATGTAGGCGTCGGGGCTTCCAGAGTCCGCGACCTGTTTAAGCAGGCACAGCAGATGGCGCCGTGTATTATATTCATTGATGAGATTGATGCAATCGGAAAGAGCCGTGACAATCAGCTCGGAGGCAATGATGAGAGAGAACAGACACTCAATCAGCTTCTGGCAGAGATGGACGGATTCGAGAGTAATAAGGGGCTTGTGCTTCTGGCGGCAACCAACCGGCCGGAGATTCTGGATCCGGCTCTTCTGAGGCCAGGACGCTTTGACAGGCGGATTATAGTAGAAAAACCGGATCTCAAGGGGCGTGTAGATGTGCTTAAAGTGCATTCCAAGGATGTGAAGATGGATGAGACGGTAGACTTGGATGCGATTGCCCTTGCAACCTCAGGCGCCGTTGGTTCCGATCTTGCCAATATGATTAATGAGGCAGCGATCAATGCTGTTAAGAATGGAAGAAATGCAGTCTCCCAGAGCGACCTCTTTGAAGCAGTAGAGGTGGTGCTTGTGGGAAAAGAGAAAAAGGACCGCATTATGAGTCAGGAGGAGCGCCGGATTGTATCATACCATGAGGTTGGCCATGCCCTGGTCAGCGCTCTTCAAAAAGACGCGGAGCCGGTACAGAAGATTACCATTGTTCCAAGGACTATGGGCGCCCTTGGATATGTTATGCAGACGCCGGAGGAGGAAAAGTTCCTGAATACAAAGAAGGAACTGGAGGCCATGCTGATCGGCGCGCTCGCCGGGCGCGCGGCAGAGGAGATTGTGTTCGATACAGTCACAACAGGTGCGTCCAATGATATTGAGAAGGCGACAAAGATCGCAAGAGCTATGATTACCCAGTATGGTATGAGCGAGAAGTTCGGACTGATCGGACTGGAGTCCGTCCAGAACAGATATCTGGACGGAAGGCCAGTAAGCAACTGCGGGCAGGCTACAGCATCAGAGATCGACCAGGAAATTATGAAGATGCTAAAAAGTGCCTACGAGGAGGCCAAAAGGCTGCTTTCCGAGCACAGATTATCGTTGGATAAAATCTCAGATTTTCTGATTGAGAAGGAGACGATCACGGGAAAGGAATTTATGGAAATCTTTTATGAGGCAGAGGGGATTGATCCCGGAGAAAAGAAAGAAACGGAAGAACGGATTGCCAAAAAGTAGGGGACGGGGCATTTTTAAAAATGCCCCGTCCCTGATTTATAGAAGGAGAGCACGATGTTTGATATTCAGGAGGAACTTAAAAAGCTTCCGGCAAGACCCGGAGTATATATTATGCATGACGAGGCAGATCATATTATCTATGTAGGGAAGGCAGTCAGCCTTAAGAACCGTGTGCGCCAGTATTTTCAGAGCAGCAGGAATAAGGGCGTGAAGATTGAGCAGATGGTGACTCATATTACACGTTTTGAATATATTGTGACGGATTCAGAGCTGGAGGCTCTTGTGCTGGAATGTAATTTGATTAAGGAGCACAGGCCGAAATATAACACTATGCTTATGGACGATAAGGCATATCCATTTATTAAGGTGACAGTAGACGAGGCATTTCCGCGGATTATGCTGGCAAGGCAGATCGTGAAGGATAAGGCAAAGTATTTTGGTCCATATACGAGCGCCGGGGCAGTAAAGGATACGATTGAGCTTATAAGGAAGCTCTATTATGTAAGAAGCTGCAACCGGCGCCTTCCGGCGGATACAGGAAAGGAGCGGCCCTGTCTGAATTATCACATTCACCAGTGCCTGGCGCCGTGCCAGGGATATATTTCACAGGAGGAGTACCGGAATTCGATTGAGGAGGTTATCCAGTTTCTGAATGGGAACTATGACCTGATCTTAAAGGAGCTTGGGGAGAAGATGAAAGCAGCCTCAGAGGCGTTGGAATTCGAGAAGGCGATTGAATACAGGGAGCTCCTTGGGAGTGTGAAAAAGATTGCCCAGAAGCAGAAGATTACGGATACGGCGGGAGATGACAGGGATATTCTGGCTGTGGCCGTAGAAGAAGAGGATGCGGTCGTCCAGGTCTTTTTTATCCGGGGCGGCCGGCTGATCGGGCGAGATCACTTTTATCTCCGGATTACAGAGGGAGAGACGGCCGGGGAGATTCTTTCCAGCTTTATCAAGCAGTTTTACGCCGGGACACCTTATATTCCCGGGCGGCTTATGCTGCAGGAGGAGATCGAGGACCGGGAGCTGATTGAGGAGTGGCTTACGAAAAAGAGGGAGCATAAGGTTCATCTTCATGTACCGAAGAAGGGGACAAAGGAAAAGCTGGTGGAGCTTGCGCAGAAAAATGCTGCCCTGGTTCTGAGCACGGATAAGGAGAGGCTTAAGAGAGAGGAGGGGCGTACCATCGGTGCAGTGAAGGAACTGGAGGTCATGCTCGGATTAAAGGGGGTTGTGCGTATGGAGGCGTACGACATCTCGAATACCAATGGCTTTGCCTCAGTCGGTTCCATGGTTGTTTACGAGAGGGGAAAACCGAAGCGCAACGACTATCGTAAGTTTAAGATTAAAGGAGTGAAGGGGGCAAATGACTACGCCAGTCTGGAGGAAGTTCTCACCCGCCGTTTCCTTCATGGCCTGGAGGATCGAAAGGCCGGGAAGGAGCTGGGAGGATTCCGTGAATTTCCAGATCTGATTCTCATGGACGGAGGAAAGGGACAGGTCAATGTAGCGCTGGAGGTACTAGGCCAGCTCGGGCTGCCAATTCCGGTATGTGGAATGGTAAAGGATGACAATCACCGGACGAGAGGGCTGTATTATGAAAATGAGGAACTTCCAATTGATAAGAATTCAGAGTGCTTCCGGCTGATTACAAGGATTCAGGATGAAGCGCACCGGTTTGCGATTACCTTCCACAGAGATTTAAGAAGTAAGGGACAGGTACATTCTGTGCTGGATGATATTCCCGGAGTAGGGCCTGCAAGGAGGAAGGACCTGATGCGTTATTTTGAAAATATTGAGGCGATTAAAAATGCATCCGTGGAGGAGCTTAAGGCGCTTCCCTCCATGAATGAAAAATCCGCTGGTGATGTATATAATTTTTTCCATTCCTGTGGTATAATAGAGGACAACAGAGAGCTTTGATCATGTCAGTAGGTGTTTGCCGGGTACGGACAGAAGGGTCTGTCTGTGCCCGGCAAAGCATCAGACATCAGACATCAGACAGAAGAAAGAGGAAGGAGACAGATATGGCGTCAAGCAAAGTTGAAATGAAAATTGTGGTTGAGAGAATGAATCTGAAGAATCTCACCCCGGATTTGGATTATAAAGGAAAAGAGGTCGTGATTCCTGACATTAACAGGCCGGCCCTTCCTCTTACAGGATTTTTTGAAAATTTTGAAGCCAGGCGGGTGCAGATCATTGGCTATGCAGAGCATAGTTATCTGGAAACGTTAAGTGATGAAAGAAAAGAGGTCATCTATGATCAGTTCTTTACAGAGGAGATGCCATGCATTATTTTCTGCAGATCCCTTGAACCGGACGCTGTGATGATTAGAAAGGCAGAAGAAAAGAATGTTCCAATCTTTTCCACAGAGATCCATACATCAGAATTTACCGCAGAGATTATCAGGTGGCTGAACGTGGCGCTTGCCCCCTGCATTTCCATTCATGGCGTACTGGTGGATGTATATGGCGTCGGAGTCCTGATCATGGGAGAGAGCGGAATCGGAAAAAGCGAGGCGGCTTTGGAGCTGATCAAAAGAGGACACCGTCTTGTCAGTGATGACGTAGTGGAGATCAGGAAGGTGAGTGATGAGACGCTGGTAGGCAGCGCTCCTGATATTACGAGGCATTTTATTGAGCTTCGCGGAATCGGTATTGTGGATGTGAAGACACTGTTTGGCGTACAGAGCGTCAGGGAAACCCAGAATATTGATCTTGTAATTACACTTGAGGACTGGGACAGGGAAAAGGAATATGACAGGCTGGGGCTGGAGGAGCAGCGCACGGAATTCCTTGGAAACAGCGTCATCTGCCACCGGATTCCGATTCGTCCAGGCCGGAACCTGGCGATTATTGTAGAGACAGCCGCAATCAATCACAGGCAGAAGAAGATGGGATACAATGCAGCTCAGGAGCTTTACAAGCGTGTACAGAGAAACCTGACAAAGAAGTAAAAACCATTTGCCGAAGGCAATTTTAAATGGATTTGAGCATGTAACTGTGAAGGTTTCGGGCAGTTGCAATGGATTTATAGTTACGATTAGCAAGGAGGAAAAAAGGATGAAATATTGCTTTGGAGTAGATGTAGGAGGAACAAGCGTAAAGCTTGGCCTCTTTACGACAGACGGGGAGATATTGGACAAATGGGAGATCCCTACACGGAAGGAAAACAAAGGAGAGGCGATTTTACCGGATATTGCGGAATCACTGAGGAAGAAGATCGAGGAAAGACAGATTGATAAGGGAGAGATAAAAGGAATCGGGATCGGTATCCCTGCGCCGGTAACAGGAGACGGAATTGTAAAAAATACAGCAAATCTCTGTTGGGGATATAAAGAGGTCAATCGAGAGTTAAGAGAGCTTACCGGGCTTGATGTACAGGCAGGGAATGATGCGAATCTTGCAGCTCTTGGAGAGATGTGGCTTGGTGCAGGCAAGGGGCAGAAAAATATGATCATGGTCACACTGGGAACCGGAGTCGGCGGCGGCGCGATCCTGGATGGAAGAGCGCTGGTTGGTGCAAACGGTGCTTCTGCAGAGATCGGGCATGTGTGTGTGAACTATCATGAGACCAAAAAGTGCGGCTGCGGAAAAACCGGATGCCTGGAACAGTACGCATCAGCAACCGGAATTGCAAGGCTTGCAAGGATGCGTCTGGCATGGGACGAAGAGCCGTCCATATTAAGAGACCAGAAAAAGCTTGACGCCAAGGCAGTATTTGATGCACTGAAGGAAGGCGATGCAGTAGCAGAGGAGATTGTGGAACAGTTTGCCGCATACCTGGGGCATGGACTCGCTAATGTGGCGATTATTGTGGATCCGGCGGTAATCGTCATCGGCGGCGGGGTATCCAAGGCAGGAGATATTCTGATTCCTTATATAAAGAAATACTTCCTGGAAAAGGCATTTTTCGCCAACACAGAGACAGAGTTTATGATTGCACAGCTTGATAACGATGCAGGAATCTGCGGAGCCGCAAAGTTAATGATTGATAAGTAGAAGCAGAAAGAATGGATGAAAAATCCCCGGACATAAAGTCCGGGGATTTTTTGTGTTTGTGCTTCATATCATGCTGTCGGATTATCCGGCGTCGGATTATCCGGCGTTGGATTATCCGGTGTTGGATTATCTGGCGTCGGATTGTCCGGTGTTGGATCAGGAGTAGGAGTCGGAGTAGGAGTCGGCGTTGGAGTAGGAGTCGGAGTAGGAGTCGGCGTTGGAGTAGGAGTAGGAGTAGGAGTGGGCTCCGGTTCTGGCTCTGGATCATCACCGCCGTCGTCACCGCCATCGTCATCATCAGGCTCCTTGTTGTCATCATCAGGCTTCTTCTTGTCATCGTCAGGCTTTTTCTTATCGTCATCGTCTTCTTCGTCTCCGACATCTTTTCCGTCAGCACCCTTTATACCATAATGTCCGGGACATGCAGTATTCGGTACAGAGCCTTTTGCAAAGTACTCTGTAATTGTCGGGCATTTTCCAGCTACGGCAAGATGACCGGTGTACTTGCAGACCGTTTTCTTCTCAACAGAATTCGGCATCTTAAATTCCTTTTCTTCCAAATTCTCATGAATCTGGCTCATAACACTTTTCCACAGGGTAAGGTGATATCCTGTGTCGCTTAGAGCCTTATTGTCATCATAGCCGCCCCATACAGTACAGATATAATAGGGAGTATATCCGGCGAACCACACGTCCTTATCCGAATCGTCTTCATTTGTTGAAGTACCGGTTTTTCCGGCTACAGGCATATTATTCAGCCGGGCCTGGGTTCCGGTACCGCTTTCCACTACAGTCTGCATTGCGCTTGTGAGCAGATAAGCTGTACTGTCCTGGAGAGCCTGATGGCTGTCCGGAGTTCCGTCTAAGAGAACATTGCCGTCATGATCAAGAACCTTTGAATATAAAGTGGGTCTGTTATAGACTCCCTCGTTTGCAATCGCAGCAAAAGCGCCGCACATCTCATAATTATAGACGCCGTCAACAATACCGCCCAGTGCAGTAGACTGTACAAGGTCAGATACCTCACCGTATCCATCTATATACCGGCTCTTTACAAGAGTCGTAATTCCAAGATCCTTACATGCATCGTACCCGACCTCCGGGGTGATCTCAGTGAACATCTTAACTGCGCATACGTTTGCAGAATCCTTAATTGCATTACGGATGGTCATATCACCGCGGTAGCTTCCGCCCCACCAGTTTTTGACATACTGACCGCTGTCGTATTTAAATGGTTCATCGCGGATCAGTGTGGCGAGGGTTTCCCCGCAGGAATCAAGGGCGGCTGCATATACAGCGAGGATCTTAAAACAGGATCCGGGCTGTCTTGTAGAACCCTTGTAAGCACGGTTCAGGGAGAGACTTGTCTTTTTCTTGCCCCTTCCGCCGACCATGGCTTTTACTTCACCGGTATGCTGGTCCATGAGTGTAAGAGAAGCCTGAGGCTGTGGGGTAATGTTAATTACTTCGTCATACGTATCCCCGTCCTGGGTAATAGTAGACTTCCATTCCTTGATGGCTTTCTTTGCGTCATCCTTACTGGAGAAGACCAGTCCCTGTTTATCGCCGTGCTCTTCCTTCATATAATTCTTGATATTTCCAGACCCATAGTTTTCTATGGAGCCGTCAGCCCGGGTGACAGTCAGGGCATAATCAAGACCATATTCCTTCAAGGCAGGATAATTCTCGTCATTATTCATCTCTTTATCACAGATCTTCTGCATCTTCAGATTCTGTGTAGAATAAATGCTTAAGCCTCCGCTGTACACAGCGTTATAGGCCTGCGTCTCGGTAAAGCCGCACTGCTCCTGCAGATCCTCCATAACCTGATCTGAGAGAGCATCTACAAAATAGCTGTAAGGGGTTGATTTTTCAGCGGCAGCATTCACCTTCTGAACTCTTGCGTACACATCATCCGCAACAGCCTCTTCATAGGCAGACTTGTCAATATAACCCTGCTCCAGCATCTTTTTCAGTACTTCATCCCGGCGGTCCTTGTTGTCCTCCGGATTTGTTACCGGATTTAGGACAGCCGGACTCTGTGCAATACCCGCAATGGTCGCACACTCGGACAGATTCAGCTCAGATACATCCTTGTTAAAATACCTCTTGGCTGCGGACTGCACGCCAAGGGCGTTCTGTCCGAGATTGATTGTATTCATATAGCTCTCAAGAATCTCATCCTTACTCATCTGCTTTTCGATATCCAACGCAAGGAATTGTTCCTGAATTTTACGCTTCAGTCTGTCGTAGAATGTCTTTTCTTCTGTAAACTGAGGGAAGATATTATTCTTAATCAGCTGCTGCGTCAGAGTACTTGCACCCTCAGAAAAGCTTCCGGAAGTAAGGCCCTTCACGGCCGCACGGGCAATACCCTGTGGATCAATCCCGCTGTGTCTGTAAAAACGCTCGTCTTCAATCGCAACAAAAGCATGCTGCATATCCACCGGAATCTCATCAATCGTCCGATAGATCCGGTTCGCCCCTTCATTCACAAACCGCCCGGTCTCCGTTTTATCATCGTCAGCATATACAATCGTAGTAAATCCTTTCGGTCCGACCTGAGATGGGGACACCTCAGGAGAATCATCAATAATATTCTTTACAAATAATCCGCCGCCAATTACGCCGACTACCCCAATTACAATAATGCACAGGAGAAAAGCTTTAAACAACCGGAAACCAACACGTTTCCCCTGCATTGAAGCCTTGGAAGTAATCTGCTTCTGTCTCTGGGCGGCCTGCCTTTTACCATAATTCATAAGCACCTGCCTCCTTTATACGAGGACATTATAACAAATAAGAAGATTGAAATAAAGAAAAAAATGAAATCTTCATATTTTAGTAGGAAAATCTTAAGAAATTCGATATAATAATATGTAAAATATTGTAATTATTCGTGGAAAGGAAAACATCATGTTACAAGAATCACGAACCGGATATAAAACAATCTATGAAAACGGAGAAGGAGAGGTCATAGAAAAGAAATCCCGTTTTATAGCCATCGCAGCTCCGGTGCAGAGCGAAGAGGAGGCAACGGCCTTCGTAGAATCTATCCGCAAGAAGTACTGGGATGCAAGGCATCACTGCTATGCATACATTCTCGGTGAGAAAAAAGAAATCAGACGTATGAGTGATGACGGCGAGCCAACCGGAACCGCAGGAAAGCCCATCCTGGATCTGATCGAAGGAGGAGATCTGACTAACACCATCATTGTAGTCACCCGCTATTTCGGAGGAACCCTTCTTGGAACAGGAGGACTGGCGCGCGCGTACTCATCCGCCGCCCGCGCCGCCCTTGCCGCTGCGGTCATTATAACAAAAATACCTGGCCGAAGTCTCCATATTACCACCGACTACACTGCCCTTGGAAAAATCCAGCACCTCCTGGCAGCGCGGGGAGTCCACACCCTTGCCACTGACTACACCGACAAAGTATCCCTGGAAATCCTCGTCCCCGCAGAAGAAATTTCCGCCCTCACAGCCGCCCTCACCGAAGCCACCAACGCCAAAGCCGAAATCCACCCCGGCACCCCCCACTGGTACACCCAGATCAACAACCAGATCCACCTGTTTTAACCCCAAGGCAGAAGCCCCAGAAGCTTTCCCCACAACAGAAGCCCCCAGAGCGTGTTTGATAATTCATTCCTACAATCTGCAGCCCGCTACATCTCCTGAATCCAGCATAAAATCTGATGCAAACTGGGACGACATCTTGCAGAAAGCAATTTTCAAACACGCTCTAGAAACTTCCGCATCCACTCCCCCCTCCAGTGTAGGAAGGAAAACAGGATCGGTAATTAGTGTGGGTTATACTAGATTTTATGCTGAATTTAGTCAATGTAGCCCGCTACATCTCCTGAATCCACATAAAAACTGATGCAAACTGGGACGATATCTTGCAGAAAGCAATTTTCAAACACGCTCTAGAAACTTCCACATCCACTCCCCCTCCAGTGTAAGAAGGAAAACAGGAGCAGCACCTCCACTGCCGGCAGTGGAGGTGCTGCTCCGTCTTCCCCCACTTCCCCTAAGAGAATTCCGGCTCAATCAACCCAAAGGTGCCGTCTTTCCTGCGGTACACCACGCATACTTCATCTGTCTCTGCATTACAGAATACAAAGAAGCTGTGTCCCAGAAGCTCCATCTGTACGCATGCATCCTCCGGGAACATAGGCTTAATTCCGAACTTCTTCGACCGTACAATCTTAATATCCCCGTCATCGTAAGCCTCTTCCGCCTCGAAGAGCTCCTTATTAAAATTGTTACCCTCCTGATGTCTTGCAATCAGTTTGTTCTTATATTTTCTAAGCTGGCGTTCAATTACCTCCTCTACCAGGTCAATCGATACATACATATCCGTGCTTTCCTGCTCAGAGCGGATAATATTGCCCTTTACAGGAATCGTTACCTCAATCTTCTGGTGTTCCCTCTGCACACTTAAAGTTACATGAATTTCCGTGTCAGGAGTAAAATACCTTTCAAGTTTTCCAAGCTTGTGCTCTACAGTTTCTTTTAAGCTAGGTGTTACATCAATGTTCTTTCCTACGATGATAAATTTCATATATGCCCAACTCCTTTTTATAGATTTTTCAGAGAGAGTATAGTCTGACAACTTATTAACAGGCTACAGATCTTTCTGATATATCCAGTATAGCACGTTTGGATGCTAATGTATAGAACAGATTGCTTCAATTTTGGGAAAATTTGCTATGAACTCCTTTTTGTACTTTACTGAATAAAAACGGATAGAAAACAAGCACCCATAATACAAGTATAAAATATTCGAGGGCCTTTGCCAGGATGGAACTGCCTGTAAAAGAAGAGAGGGCTGACTTCAGGAGAAGTGCGCAGGCAAGACCTGCGGCAAGCTTTAAGAGCTGGCCCGGGAGGGAAAGGCCGCCGGTATTAAAATTCATATAGCTGCGCTCCACATAATATCCTGCGGCAAAGCCAAGACCTGCACCGGAAGCTTTCAGGCAGTCTGCGGCATATTTTGCTTCCAGCGTGCCGTCCGTGTGCAGAATCAGCGCATAGGCACAGACAGCCAGGGAGAGTGCGGCAAGTACTCCTGAGATCAGCGCCGGACTGGAGCTTCCTGACAGCAGATGATCTTGGAAATGCCACAGAATCCAGGAAATCACAAGGGAAATCCCCATTGCCGTGAGTACATCCTTCGGAGTGTGGCATCCAAGGTACATTCTGGAAAAGCCGATGAGGAAAAAGGAAAGGACACATAAAAGTTTTACCCAGCTACGTCTGCACTTAAGCGCCAGCGGAAAGAAGAGGCAGACAGCCCCCTGTGTGTGTCCGCTGGGAAAGGAGTATCCGGTTGCACCGGGAACTGCGCTTTCTACTGCATGAAATTCCGGATCCAGGATCCAGGGCCTGGGGATGCGGAAAGTAATCTTCAGTGTCTGCACGCACAGACCGGCGGTGAAGTACGTAAAGCCCAGAAGATAAGCAAAGCGCTTATCCACGCACCAGTAAAGGGCGCAGATAACCGCTATAAGAATGATTTCCTGTCCGAAATAGGTGATAAACTGCATACATTTGTCAAGAAAAGGGGTACGTATTCCCTCTAACATCCATAAAAATCTCATGACCGGTTTCCTCGTTTTCTCATCTTAGGATCAAGAATCTTCTTACGGATTCTTAAGGATTTCGGAGTTACCTCTAACAGTTCATCTGTATCAATAAAATCCAGTGCCTCTTCAAGACTCAGGATCCTGGGCGTGGTCAGCCTGAGTGCTTCGTCCGCGCTGGAGGAACGGGTATTGGTAAGATGCTTTGTCTTGCAGATATTTACTTCAATGTCATCTGTCTTGGCATTTTCACCAATAACCATGCCAGAGTAAACCTTTTCACCGGGACCGATAAACAGAGTTCCCCGCTCCTGGGCGCTGAACAGTCCGTAGGTAACAGACTCTCCAGTCTCAAATGCAATCAGAGATCCCTGTTTGCGGTACTGGATATCGCCTTTATAGGGCTCATAACCATCAAATGCCGTATTCATGATCCCGTTTCCCTTCGTGTCTGTTAAGAATTCTCCGCGGTAGCCGATCAGGCCTCTTGCAGGGATCTTGAACTCCAGACGGGTATAGCCGCCGTTGGAAGTCCCCATGTTGGTAAGCTCCCCCTTGCGCTGGCTCAGCTTTTCAATGATGGTTCCTGTAAACTCATCCGGCACGTCAATATAGGCGGCTTCCACAGGCTCTAAGAGCCTGCCCTTTTCATCTTTCCGATACAGCACCTCTGCTTTGCTGACAGCAAACTCATAGCCCTCCCTGCGCATATTTTCAATGAGGACAGACAGATGGAGTTCCCCGCGCCCGGATACCTTAAAGCTGTCTGTACTGTCAGATTCCTCCACCCGCAGGCTGACATCTGTATTCAGCTCACGGAACAAACGTTCTCTGATATGCCTTGAGGTAATATATTTCCCCTCCTGACCTGCGAGAGGGCTGTCGTTTACCATGAAATTCATGGAAATCGTGGGCTCGGAAATCTTCTGGAAGGGAATTGCCTCCGGATGTTCCGGCGAACAGAGCGTATCGCCGATATGGATGTCCGGAATTCCGGTGATGGCGACAATCGCACCGATTGAAGCATCCTGCACCTCCACGCGGTTCAGCCCGTCAAATTCATACAGCTTGCCGATCTTGACCCGTCTTTTTTTATCCGGGTCGTGGTGGTTCACAATTACGCATTCCTGATTTACCTTTAAGGAACCATTATCAATCTTACCGATTCCAATCCGGCCTACGTATTCATTATAGTCAATGGTGCTGATCAGAACCTGCGTATCCGCTTCCGGCTCCCCCTCTGGCTCCGGAATATAATTTATGATCGTCTCAAACAGAGGACTCATATCCGTCTCAGGATCGTCAAGCTCCTTTTTGGCAAAACCTGCCCGTGCCGACGCATAAA
>Ga0137306_102960_pt1 | contig 13324 bp, 9 predicted proteins | sample Inofroosms_March_FD_97187 | JGI IMG/M metagenome (GOLD analysis project Ga0137306, IMG submission 97187) | Mouse cecal microbial communities from Vienna, Austria - N-Acetylneuraminic and N-Acetylglucosamine D2O microcosms_March | ecosystem: Host-associated > Mammals > Digestive system > Large...
ATTCCAGGATTTGGATTATATATGCTGCTCTACTTATGGCAGGCCGCGCAGCAAAGGATACCATTTCCAGCACTATAAGAAGCTCCTAGCAGATAACGGGCTTCCGGATATCCGATGGCATGATTTGCGGAGCACGTTCTGTACGCTGCTGTTAAAGAACGACTTCAGCCCGAAAGCGGTATCAAAGCTGATGGGCCATGCAAAAGAAATTATCACAATGGACGTTTATGGGGACAATAAGGGGATTATAGAAGACTGTATACCTGAGATAGCTGGTTTTATAGATGAGGTATTGCCGGAAGAACAGGCAGATGAAACATTCAGGAAAGAACTTCTGGAGATTGTAATAGACACAAGCGAATATTTGGGTGAAGCATCTTGAAAACAATCCATTCCATAACACAAGAACAAATGTTTGTTTGCGCTAGACATTCAGGCAAGAGTGTGGTATATTTATGAAAGATAAAAGCAGCTTTTCATAATTGCTTTTATGCTGTCTAATCCATACAGTTTTATAGGGGATTGGGCAGTAAGAAAAATCAAAAAAGGTGACCTGCATTCGTCGCAAGGGCATTTTGAAGCAAAATAGAGAACGTACCACGACGAATTGCTGGCCAATAAAAGACCTTTTTTGTTACGAAATTTGGAGGTGATTTTTGTCCCATGTTGTTCAAATTGCACAGTAAATACGAACCGACAGGCGACCAGCCTCAGGCGATAGATGCCCTTGTAAAAGGCTTCCAGGAGGGCAACCAATTCCAGACTTTACTAGGGGTTACGGGTTCCGGCAAGACCTTTACAATGGCTAATGTAATAGAACAGTTGCAGAAGCCGACTTTGGTAATAGCGCACAATAAAACCTTAGCGGCCCAACTGTACGGGGAGTTCAAGGAGTTCTTCCCTGAGAACGCAGTGGAGTATTTTGTGTCCTACTATGACTACTACCAGCCAGAAGCCTATGTTCCGTCATCAGACACCTACATTGCCAAAGATTCCTCTGTCAATGAAGAAATAGACAAACTGCGGCTGTCTGCGACAGCTGCGCTTTCAGAGCGCAGGGATGTAATTGTCATCGCCAGTGTATCATGCATATATGGTCTGGGCAGCCCGGAGGATTTTCTTGGGATGATGGTGTCCCTGCGTCCCGGAATGGTCAGGGACAGGGATGATGTGATCCGGGATCTGATTGATATACAGTATACGAGAAACGAGACGGATTTTCACCGTGGGACATTCCGCGTGCGGGGAGATGTAGTAGAGATTATTCCGGCAAGCAATGCAGAGAGGGCGGTGCGGGTAGAGTTTTTTGGTGACGAGATTGACAGGATCACGGAAATCGACGTGCTTACCGGACAAGTAAAAGCCTCGCTGGAGCATGTAGGCATATTCCCGGCCTCGCACTATGTAGTGCCGCAGCAGAAAATCAATAAGGCGTGCGAGGAGATTGAGAAAGAATTAGAAGAACGCGTCAGCTATTTTAAAGGCGAGGACAAGCTTTTAGAGGCGCAGCGGATTGCGGAGCGGACGAATTTTGATATTGAAATGCTCAGGGAGACGGGATTCTGCAGCGGGATCGAAAATTATTCCAGACATCTGGCAGGATTGGAGCCAGGAGCAACTCCGCTGACATTGATGGAATATTTTAAGGATGATTTTCTTATTATAATAGATGAATCGCATATTACGGTGCCGCAGATCCGGGGCATGTATGCAGGCGACCAGTCTAGAAAATCGACGCTGGTAGATTATGGATTTCGTCTGCCGTCCGCAAAGGACAACCGTCCGCTGAATTTTGAAGAGTTTGAGTCCAAAATTGACCAGATGCTTTTTGTATCGGCAACGCCGAATGTGTATGAAAAAGAGCATGAGCTGCTGCGCGTGGAGCAGATTATAAGGCCGACAGGGCTGCTTGACCCGGAAATCGATGTGCGTCCGGTGGAAGGGCAGATTGACGATCTGATTACGGAAGTAAACAAAGAAACTGCCAAAAAGAATAAAGTACTGATTACAACATTGACAAAGAGAATGGCGGAAGATCTGACCTCGTATATGCAGGAAGTCGGAATCCGGGTAAAATACCTTCACTCGGATATTGATACACTGGAACGGGCTGAGATTATCCGTGACCTGCGGCTGGATGTGTTTGACGTACTGGTCGGCATCAATCTGCTGCGGGAAGGTCTGGATATCCCGGAAATCACGCTGGTAGCGATTCTGGACGCAGACAAAGAGGGATTTCTGCGTTCGGAGACTTCCTTGATACAGACAGTCGGGAGAGCTGCCCGCAACAGTGAAGGGCATGTGATTATGTATGCAGATAAAATCACGGATTCCATGCATGTTGCGATAGAAGAGACAAACCGCCGCCGCGGCATTCAGCAGAAATATAATGAAGAGCACGGCATCACGCCTAAGACAATCCAAAAATCTGTCCGTGAACTGATCAGCATTTCGAAGAAAGTGGCTTCGGCAGATCTTAATTTTGCCAAAGATCCAGAATCGATGAATCGCAAAGAGCTGGAGAAGCTCATTATGCAGGTACGGAAAAAGATGGAAAGCGCTGCGGCGGATCTGAACTTTGAGGCAGCAGCACAGCTGCGTGACCAGATGATACATTTAAAAGAAATGCTGCGGGATGCGTAGAAAATGATAAATAAGCAGGGAAAGAGAAGGCCATGGATAAACAAAGAAAATATATTAGGATACGCGGGGCAAATGAACACAATTTAAAAAATATAGATCTGGATATACCAAGGGATGAGTTTGTAGTGCTTACCGGACTCAGCGGATCAGGAAAGTCTTCACTGGCGTTCGATACGATCTATGCAGAGGGGCAGCGCCGGTATATGGAATCGCTGTCTTCATATGCCAGACAGTTTTTAGGACAGGCAGAAAAGCCGAATGTAGAGAAAATCGAGGGGCTTTCGCCTGCGATTTCTATCGATCAAAAATCAACGAACCGTAATCCGCGCTCCACGGTCGGCACAGTGACGGAGATTTATGATTATTTTCGACTGCTGTATGCCCGCATCGGCATCCCGCACTGTCCAAAATGCGGCAAGGAGATCAAAAAGCAGACCGTTGACCAGATGGTGGACATGATTCTGTCGCTGCCGCAGCGCACAAAGATCCAGCTTCTTGCCCCGGTAGTGCGCGGGCGCAAGGGCACGCACCAGAAGCTGTTAGAACAGGCGAAGCGCAGCGGCTATGTGCGTGTCATAGCAGACGGCAGTATGTATGAGCTGACGGAAGATATACCGCTTGAGAAAAATAAAAAGCATAATATAGAGATTATAGTAGACCGTCTGATTGTAAAAGAAGGCATTAAGCAGAGGCTGACGGATTCGATCGAAAGTGTACTGGAGCTTGCAGACGGACTTTTAATGGTCGAGGTGCAGGAGCCGGAGGCAGAAGAAGCGCAGACCATGCAGTTTTCAGACAGCTTTGCGTGCCCGGACTGCGGGATCAGCGTAGATGAGATTGAGCCAAGAAGCTTTTCGTTTAATAATCCGTTTGGGGCATGCCCGGACTGCTTTGGGCTGGGCTACAAGATGGAATTTGATGAAGATTTGATGATACCTGATAAATCCCTGAGCATTGCACAGGGTGCGATCCAGGTCATGGGCTGGCAGTCATGCACGGAGCCGTCCAGTTATACGTATGCGATTCTCCATGCATTGAGTGAAGCATACGGCTTTGATCTGGACACGCCTTATGAGCAGCTGTCGGAAGAAGTGCGCGATATGCTGGTCAATGGTTCTGACCGAGAGCTGAAGGTGCATTACCGCGGTCAGCGCGGCGAGGGTGTTTACGATGTAGTATTTGAAGGATTAATTAAAAATGTAGGACGCAGATACCGGGAAACAGGTTCTGAGACGATGAAGCAGCAGTATGAGGAATTTATGCGGATTACGCCGTGTAAGGCATGCGGCGGGCAGCGTCTGAAAAAAGAAGCTCTGGCAGTCACTATCCAGGATAAAAATATTTATGAAGTGACCAATCTGTCCATTATGAACCTGCGGTCTTTTATGTCTGATTTAAGGCTGACAAAGCAGCAGGAGATGATCGGTGCGCAGATTATCCGTGAAATACGCGCACGGGTCGGATTTTTAGTAGAGGTCGGATTGGATTACCTTTCGCTGGGTCGTGCGACGGGCACATTATCGGGCGGAGAAGCACAGCGTATTCGCCTGGCGACGCAGATCGGGTCGGGGCTGGTCGGTGTTGCATATATTTTAGACGAGCCGAGCATAGGGCTGCACCAGCGCGACAATGACAAGCTGCTGGCGGCATTAAAAAATCTAAAAGAACTAGGAAACACACTGATTGTAGTAGAGCATGACGAAGATACGATGATGGCAGCGGATTTTATTGTGGATATCGGCCCGGGTGCGGGAGAGCATGGAGGCGAAGTCATTGCGACAGGCACGGCAGCAGAGATTATGGCATGCCCGGACTCCATTACGGGCGATTATTTAAGCGGGCGGAGGAAGATTCCGGTTCCAGACGAACGCAAGCAGCCGACCGGATGGCTGACGGTAAAGGGCGCGCGGGAAAACAATCTGAAAAATATCGACGTACGCATACCGCTGGGCATTATGACCTGCATTACAGGTGTGTCTGGATCAGGCAAAAGTTCGCTGACGAATGAAATCCTGTATAAGGCAATGGCAAAAAAATTAAACCGTGCCAGATGCATACCCGGAAAGCATGACAAGCTGATGGGATTAGAGCAGCTGGATAAGGTCATCGATATCGACCAGTCTCCGATCGGACGTACGCCGCGTTCCAATCCTGCTACGTATACAGGCGTGTTTGATATGATCCGTGATCTGTTTGCAGCTACGCCGGACGCGAAGGCGCGCGGTTATAAAAAAGGCCGTTTCAGCTTTAATGTAAAAGGCGGGCGCTGCGAAGCATGTTCGGGTGACGGAATTTTAAAAATCGAAATGCATTTTCTGCCGGATGTATACGTGCCGTGTGAAGTCTGTCAGGGAAAACGTTATAACCGAGAGACGCTGGAAGTAAGATATAAAGGGAAAAGCATTTATGATGTATTAAACATGACGGTAGAAGAGGCGTTGGAGTTTTTTCAGAATATTCCAACGATTGAGCGAAAAATTCAGACACTATACGATGTGGGATTGTCATATATCAAGCTAGGGCAGCCTTCCACGGAGCTGTCCGGCGGCGAAGCACAGCGGATCAAGCTGGCGACGGAACTGAGCAGGCGCAGTACAGGCAAAACGGTTTATATTTTGGACGAGCCGACTACAGGGCTGCATTTTGCCGACGTGCACAAGCTGGTAGAGATCCTGCACCGGCTGTCTGAAGGCGGAAATACGGTCATTGTAATTGAACACAATCTGGATGTCATAAAGACCGCTGATTATATCATAGATATGGGGCCTGAGGGAGGAGATGGCGGCGGTACGGTCATAGCACAGGGAACGCCTGAGGAGGTTGCAAAGATTCCAGAATCCTACACCGGACATTATATCAAAAAATATATTGAAGAATGAGAATCTATTCATGTTACTGTTCACACCCGGGTTTTGCATTTGCTGCAAAACCCGTAAGAATGCGTAAATTCAGCCAAGAGTGAATTCAGTTACTGTGAGCACCGAAGGTGTGAACAGTAATCCATTCATGACAGCAGGCATATCCAATAATAACCATCTCTTGATTTCTTCCGCCGGAATGTTTATAATAGATTTATCGCAGTGCTCACTTTTTATGGTAAATATTGCACAAAAATCATTCTATTTCTTACAAAATCTTTAAGAAATTGTGAAAAATAAAAAAGTGCTATGAAAAATGGAATTTATTGTATATAATAGGAATTAATATGGCAAAATAGAGTATAGCTTCTTTGCCGTTAAATCCAGCATATTAGCAGGCATTCGGCGCAGGCGTCAGATGCCGATCTGATAAATTACTAAATTATAATGCATAAAAAGTAGAGATGAAAGGGGATATCTGTACATGATGGGAGCAGATATTGGAATTGATTTAGGGACGGCCAGCATTCTGGTATATATTAAAGGAAAAGGTGTTGTATTAAAAGAGCCTTCCGTAGTAGCATTTGACCGCGATACAAATAAGATCAAGGCAATAGGGGAAGAAGCACGGCTGATGTTAGGCCGTACTCCGGGTAACATCGTTGCAGTCCGTCCCCTGCGCCAAGGCGTCATTTCAGACTACACAGTTACAGAAAAAATGATCAAGTACTTTATCCAAAAAGCACTTGGCAAAAAAAGTTTCCGCAAGCCGCGTATCAGTGTCTGCGTACCAAGCGGTGTTACGGAAGTAGAAAAGAAAGCAGTAGAAGATGCGACTTATCAGGCGGGAGCCAGAGAGGTCATGATCATAGAAGAGCCGATTGCAGCAGCAATCGGGGCGGGCATTGATATATCAAGGCCGTGTGGTAATATGATTGTCGATATCGGAGGCGGTACGGCAGATATTGCAGTTATTTCTCTGGGCGGATCTGTTGTCAGTACTTCTATAAAGATTGCCGGGGATGATTTTGACGAAGCGATTGTGCGGTATATGAGAAAGAAACACAATCTGCTGATTGGTGAGCGTACGGCAGAGGATATAAAGATTAAAATCGGTACCTGCTATCCGCTTGCACAGCCGGAAACGATAGATGTCAGGGGCAGAAATCTGGTGACAGGCCTGCCAAAGACTGTCACCGTATCATCAGAGGAAACAGAAGAAGCACTTAGAGAAGCTACCCTGCAGATTGTAGAAGCAGTCCACAGCGTACTGGAAAAGACACCGCCGGAACTGGCAGCCGATGTGGCTGACCGCGGGATTGTGCTGACCGGCGGCGGTTCACTGCTTAGAGGTTTAGAGGAACTGATCGAGGAAAAAACCGGAATCAATACAATGACAGCCGAAGAACCGATGACATGCGTAGCGGTAGGTACAGGCAAATTTGTAGAATTCCTGGCCGGCAAGCGCGACGATGATTAAACGACAGCCGGAGCGGACAGGTTTTAAAAGAAAGGAAGAATAAGGAAATGGTTAAAGGTTTATACACTGCATGGTCAGGAATGGTAAATGAAATGAACAGGCTGGATGTAATGACAAATAATCTGGCCAATGTGGATACAAACGGATATAAAAAGGAAGGTGCTACCGCAGAACCTTTCCGGACACAGCTGGCGTATAAAATAAAAGACTCTTCCGTGCCGAACCGGCATGCAAAGCAGCTCGGTGATGTCAACCTGGGCGTGAAAATCGGAGAGACTTATACAGACTATACCCAGGGCAGTTTTCGCGTGACTGAAAATAAATACGACTGTGCGATTGACGGCAATGGATTTTTTGCCATTTCCTTTACAGATAAGGCAGGCAATACTTCTGTAAAATACACACGTGACGGTGCATTTACAATTAGTACGGACGGTTTTTTACGTACAAAAGACGGAGATTATGTGCTGAATCAAAATGGTGCACAGAATGGAAATCCAGCAGCAAATAACTATATTCAGTTAGATCCGAATCTTGATTTTACAATTGATTCAGAGGGCTTTATATACCAGAACGATCAGCTCGTAGCACAGCTTGGCCTGGTAGATTTTGAAAACTATGATTTCCTGTCAAAATATGGAGAAAATATGTATGACCTTGTGGAAGGCGGACAGGCGATAGAGGCAGCAGGTGCCATTGAACAGGGCTATTTAGAGGCTTCAAATGTAAAAGTCGTAGACGAGATGGTTTCTATGATCACAATTGCAAGGGCTTATGAATCTAACCAGAAGATGATCCAGACATTTGACTCTATGCTGGATAAAGCGGTTAATCAGGTTGGTAAAGTATAAAAAACTATGAAAATGAAGTAAGTCAGGACTGGCAAAGTATAAAACTGTAAAAATGAATTAATTCAGTTCGGGCAAGGTGTAAAACTATAAAAATAAAGCCAGTCGGGCCTGGTAAAATATAAAAAACTAAGAAAATAAAGTTGGCAGGACTGGCAGAGCATAAAAGACTATGAAAGTGAAGCTGGTCAGGCCTGGTAAGTGTAAAACTGTAAGAATGAAGCCAGCCAGGCCTGGTAAAGTATAAAAACTAAGAAAATAAAGTAAGTCGGGACTAGCAGAGTATAAAACTAAAAATAAAGTAAATCGGGACTGGCAAAATATAAAAATATATAAAAAATGAAGCAGCAGGTTATGAATCTGTGTCAGCCTGCCGATAATATAAAATAATATGGCTATATTTACATAGTTTCATCAGACCACGGAAGGCATAAGATGGGCATGGAAAGCCGTGGAAGGAGATTACATAATTATGATGAGGGCATTATGGAGTGCAGCATCAGGAATGCGCGCTCAGCAGACAAATGTAGATGCAATATCACACAATCTGTCAAACGTCAATACAGTTGGCTATAAAACAGAAAAACCGGAATTTAAATCACTCCTGTATCAAACGCTGCAGTCGGAGACGACATCGGCAAACGGCGCACAAAAGCCGATTTCTGCACAGGTAGGTTTAGGAACGAGGGTAGCCTCCATTACATCCAGCTTTCGCCAGGGGCCGATGATGGAAGTAGAGAGCAACAGTGCTGTTGCGATACAGGGCAATGGACTGTTTGCGGTAAACGGACGTGATGGTGAGACATACTATACTAGAAACGGTGATTTTTATTGGAGCGAAGGTGCAAACGGACTGACGTTATGTACTTCAGAAGGTTATCAGGTAATGGATTCCAATGAAAATGAAATTATTCTGCCGGATACAGTAGATGCCAGCCGTGTAATGATTTCCACAGACGGCGTGATCGGTTATACAGACGCTGACAATAACTATGTGCCGCTTGGACAGACAATCGGATTGTGGCAGTTTAACAATGATGCCGGGCTGGAAAAGATATCTGGTACTTATTATTTGGAAACAGCAGCTTCAGGTGCGCCTATGAATGAGGCAACGACCGCAGGGCTGGCACGCAGCACGGTACATCAGGGACGTCTGGAAGGCTCCAATGTGCAGGTGGCTGATGAGATGGTCAATATGATTATTGCACAGAGGGCATATGAGCTGAATTCCAGGGCGATCACGACCTCCGACACGATGTTGGAGCAGGCAAATGCCTTGAAGCGATAGGAGGATCGTAAATGAGTATAGGGATCAATGGATTAGGGTCATATATCGATACATCAGCGGTCAGCTCAGCTTCTGGTACAGATCTGTCGAAAAAACTGCAAGGGGCAGGCACATCAGAATCGGCAGCAGAATTAAAAGAAGTATGCCGCGAGTTCGAATCTTATTTTTTAGAGCAGATGTACAAAGAAATGTTTAAAACGATCGGAGCGAGCGAGGAGGGAGATGCTTCTATGTCTTCGCTGGTAGACTATTTTAAAGATGGTGTAGTGCAAAAGCTTGCTGCACAGACAACAGATCAGACAGGCGGACCGCTTGCGCAGCAGCTATATGAGCAGATGAAGCGTAATTACGGTATTGTAGAAGAATCATAAAGACAGGGCTGCTTCGGCAGCCCCTTTTTTATGGGTAAAGGCTAAAGGAGACACGGTTGGAAAAGGTTGGAGGATACATCGGTAATTTCATATTTCAAAATCAGGAAAACGGCTACAGTGTGCTGACTCTTAATACGCAGGAAGGCGAGCTGACCTGTGTAGGCGTGCTGCATGGATTATCCGAAGGCATGAGTGTGGAATTTTTTGGGAGCTTTACAGAGCACCCGGCTTATGGGAGGCAGTTTAAAGTAGAATCCTATGAGGAAAAGGAGCCGGAGGATGAACTGGCTATCGAACGCTATCTGGGCTCCGGTGCGGTCAAAGGCGTCGGTGCGGCGCTGGCAGCACGCATTGTAAAGCGGTTTGGCAGGGATACCTTTCGTATTATTGAAGACGAACCCGAGCGCCTGTCCGAGATTAAGGGGATCAGCGAGCGTAAGGCTCAGGAGATCGCCGCGCAGGTAGAAGAAAAGCGCGAGCTTCGCGAGGCGATGATCTTTCTCCAGCAGTTTGGAATTACACTGTCACTGGCAGTGAAAGTCTATCAGCAGTATGGGCCGTCTATTTATACGATTCTCAGGGAAAATCCTTACCGGCTGGCGGATGATATCCGGGGTGTCGGATTTAAAATTGCAGATGACATCGCAAGCCGTGCAGGTATCCGAATGGATTCTGATTTTCGCATTCGAAGCGGTATTCTGTATGTGCTTATGCAGGCTGCCATGGAAGGGCATACATATCTGCCGCAGGCAGAGCTGACAGTCCGCGCAGTTGAGCTGCTTGGTGTCGATGATCAGATGGTGGAAAAAAATTATATGGACCTTGCGATAGCACGCAGAATCGTAATAAAGCAGCAGGGAGAAGACATGCAGATTTATGCCTCGCTTTATTATAACATGGAGCATAATATAGCAGTACTGCTGCGACAGCTCAATGTAAGGCATGATGTGCTGCGTTCTGAGCTGAAGACTAAGATTGCAGGAATAGAAAAAAAGGCGGGCATGGCGCTGGACGAGCTGCAGTATGAGGCAGTCTGTGAAGCGGTACAGAACGGCTTTTTGATCATTACCGGAGGGCCGGGTACCGGAAAGACAACAACGATTAATTCGATTATCCGTTTTTTTGAAATGGAGGGCATAGACTTTATGCTGGCAGCTCCGACCGGGCGTGCTGCGAAGCGCATGAGTGAGACAACCGGATATGAGGCGCGCACAATTCATCGAATGCTGGAGTTAAACGGCGGCATAGAAGGGGATGCCGGCTTTGACCGCAATGAGTCCAATCCTCTGGAAACGGATGCCATTATTATTGACGAGATGTCAATGGTAGATGTAACGCTGATGCATTCGCTGCTGAAAGCGGTTGCACCGACCACGCGCCTGATACTGGTAGGTGATACAAACCAGCTGCCGAGCGTCGGCCCGGGCAGTATCCTAAAAGATATCATTGATTCCGGCAGATACCGTGTGGTACGCCTGACAAAGATTTTCCGGCAGGCAAGCCAGAGTGACATTATCGTAAACGCACACAAAATCAACCGCGGCGATACCGTGCAGCTGGACAACAAAAGCCGTGATTTTTTCTTTTTAAAACGATATGATGCGGATAAGATTACAAATGTAGTGCTACAACTGGTGATTCAAAAAATGCCTAAATATGTAGATGCCCAGATGTATGATATACAGGTGCTTACGCCGATGCGCAGGGGGCTGCTGGGTGTTGAACGCCTAAATACAGTGCTCCAGCAGTACTTAAATCCGCCTTCTCCGAAAAAAACGGAAAAAGAGCATGGCAGTTCTTTGTTTCGGGAAGGGGACAAGGTCATGCAGGTCAAGAACAATTATCAGATTGAGTGGGAGATTAAAAACCGCTATGGCATTGCCGTAGAACGGGGGATGGGCATTTTTAATGGTGATATGGGTGTGATCCGCAGCATACGTGAAGTACTTGGTGTGATGACTGTTGAATTTGATGAAGGACGCATAGTAGAATATCCGTTTAAAATGTTAGAAGAGCTGGAGCTTGCCTATGCAGTCACAATACACAAATCGCAGGGCAGTGAGTATCCGGCTGTCGTGATTCCGCTGCTTGGCGGGCCGAAGATGCTGATGAACCGCAACCTGCTCTACACAGCTGTCACACGGGCGAAAAAATGTGTGACACTTGTAGGAGACGAGCGCACCTTTCAGGAGATGATCGGAAATATCAGCGAGCAGAAGCGCTACTGCGGGCTGAAAGACCGTATCCTGGAGCAGGAAGGAGAAGGATCTTGCACAGAAACGATCTAGAGTCATATTTAAAAAAGCTTTTTGGCCAAATACTTCGCCAGATTTATCCAGACCGCTGCCCAGTGTGTGACAGGGTCTTATATGAAGGACATATATGCCGGCCGTGCAGGAGCAGATTAACATATGTCAGGCAGCCGGTCTGCTATTCATGCGGCAAGCCGCTGCAGAACACGGTGCAGGAGTACTGCAGTGACTGTGCCAAAGGACATCATAAGTTTAGCCAGGGCAGGGCGGTATTTGTTTACCAGGGAGCCATGCGCGGCATACTGTACCGGTATAAATACAGTAACCGGAGAGATTATACAGAGTTTTTTGCACAAGAGGCGGCCGGGATGTATCGAGAGTGGGTGGAAAGGCATGGTATTGAGCTGGTCGTACCGGTGCCGCTGTCAAAAAAGAGAATGCGCCGCCGCGGCTATAATCAGGCGGGGCTGTTTGCGAAAAGGTTTGCACAGCTGTGCGGGCTGCCTTATAATGACCGGATTTTAAAACGGATACGCAATACGGCACCACAAAAACAGCTTTCAGCTGAAGAACGAAAAAATAATCTCAAAAATGCTTTTAAAATAGAAGAAAATGTAGTAAACTTAAATAGAGTCCTGCTTGTTGATGACATCTATACGACAGGTAGTACAATAGATGCAGCCGCGCTTGTATTAAAACAGTCGGGAATAAAAGGTGTGTTCTTTTTATGCATCAGCATAGGTCAGGGAGAGTAGATTTATCTTTTTTAAAATCAATAGAAGCGTAGCTGCTTCGATCAAGTAAAGGGGGCACTATATGGACGTAAGGACATGTAAAAGCTGTAAGCGTATTTTCAATTATCTATCAGGGCCGATCATGTGTCCGGCATGTATAGAGAAATTAGAAGAAAAATTTAAAGAAGTCAAGGATTATATTCGTGAGTATCCGAGGGCATCCATGCAGGATGTGGCAGAGGCTACAGAAGTATCTGTTAAGCAGCTGAAAAACTGGGTGCGTGAGGAAAGGCTTAGATTTTCAGATGATTCACCGGTAGGCATTGAGTGCATGAACTGTGGTGCAATGATTAAGTTTGGCAAATACTGCGATGCCTGCAAAGGAAAAATGATCAATACTTTAAGCCATGCGGTAGAGCGTGAGCCTGTAAAACAGGAGGCACCGAAAAAATCAGATGGCGACAGAATGCGGTTTTTGGATTCATAGCATGTCAGTGAATGAAGAATTGAACATGAATTGTAATTAGAACAATCAGAAATAAACGGACGTAAACAAACATAATGAGAGTAACATAATAAAAAATAATTCAGAGAAAATACGTGAGACAGCATTTACGAAAATGTTGGAATTGCGGTCGAAAAACGGTACAGCCTGCGGGCGGTGCCGTTTTTTGATGCTTTTGTATACATACGACAATAGACCTCCCAGAGCATGTTTTCAAGTATGCATGACAACGGAGCGGCCAGGCAGCAGGCCGTTTATATATCTATGACAATAGAACGTCTGTGCAGCATACTTTCTATATGTATATAAGGCATGGAGGTAATATTTTGAATTCTTCACTCATAA
>Ga0137306_102961_pt1 | contig 13324 bp, 11 predicted proteins | sample Inofroosms_March_FD_97187 | JGI IMG/M metagenome (GOLD analysis project Ga0137306, IMG submission 97187) | Mouse cecal microbial communities from Vienna, Austria - N-Acetylneuraminic and N-Acetylglucosamine D2O microcosms_March | ecosystem: Host-associated > Mammals > Digestive system > Large...
CCTACGACCTGGACGGGGACGCTGTCCGTGCGGACGGCATTGCGCAGCGCCTGCATCAGCATTTCCTGGTAGGAACCGGACTTCATGTCAATAAAGTCTACAATGATAATTCCCGATAGGTTACGCAGCCGCAGCTGGTGGGCAATTTCTTGGGCAGCTTCCAGGTTAATCTTAAGGTGATGCTCTTCTGCCTGCTTCTTTGCCACGCTTTTCCCCGAATTTACGTCAATTACCGTTAAAGCTTCTGTCGGCTGGATGACCAGGTATCCGCCCGACTTCATCCAGACCCTTTCCTGGAGCGCTTCCTGGATTCTCCGTTCTAGACTATAAAGGCTGCTTAGGCTCAGCATAGGATCTTCATAGAGGGAAAGCTTTTCCAGATCTTCTGGCTGGCATTCCGCCAGGTATTCCCGCATCTCCTCAAACAGCTGCCTGTCGTCGGTAAGGATCCCTTCCAGCAGTTCCTGGTTTATATTCCGCAGGGCATGGAGGTATTCCGGGAGGCTTGCCTTTAAGCAGCTGAACACGGTGCGGTGCGGGGCTTTCTCCTTGAGGGAGAGGTATTCCTGCCGAAGCTGCCGGTATTCTGCCAGGATTTCCTCTGTAGAAGCGGAGGCTGCGTTCGTACGGACAATAAGGCCAAATTCCCCGCCTGCCTCAAAAGGGATCGCTTCCCGAAGCCGTTGCCGCTCTTCGGCGTCCAGCTTCCTGGAAATGCCAAATGTTCGGTTCTCGCTGGTAATGACCAGATATTTCCCTGTCAGGTTCAGGTTCGTACTGACTTTCGGAGGCTTGGATTTGCTGCTCTCCTGCACCACCTGCACTACCACCTCGTCCCCCTGCACCATCCTGGGGCTATTGATTTTCTTTGTGTACAGCGGCTCCTTTACGTCTTCCAGGCTGTAGTAGCAGGGCTTTTTCGGTGCAATCTCAATAAATGCCGCATTCAGGTTCTTGACGATATTTTTGACCCGCCCTACGTATATATTGCCCAGGATACTCTCCTTTCCCACTGCCTCCAGGCTGATTTCCAGTAATTTCTTATCCTCGAATAAGGCGGCCGCAATGCATGGGCTGCCGTTTTTTTCTATTTTTGTGACTAATAATTTATTTCCCATCGTTTCTTTGCTTATGTTCCTTTCCGACTGCGCATGATGCTGTCCGCTTGAAGCGCTATCATAAAGTTGTAATAAGGGCGCCATCTTGCCGTTGTTCCAATGCCAGTTCCATCAGTCGGTCTGTCTGATCAGCCATAAACAGCGGAATGTTCAAAACATCATTGTCCATCTTCAAATTGTCCAGTGAAAACCGCACACGGAGCTTGACTTGATTCGGGAATAGCTCCTTGAATTTCTTTAGGCTCTTGCTGGTGGTGTTGGCCTCAGACTTGACCTCTACAGGGAAAATATCATTCTCCCGCTGAATAAGGAAATCTACCTCATAAGGCGGATTATTCTGGCTCCAGTACCGGGGAACCACTTCAAATTGCGTGAGTAAGGCCTGTAGCACAAAATTCTCAGTCAGTGCGCCTTTAAACTCGGTGAACAGACGGCTGCCCTCTCCGAAGGCCGTAGGCGCCAGATGAGCCAGGCGGCGGAGCAGCCCCACATCCACCAGATAGATCTTAAATGCAGACAGGTCATCATAGGCAGCTACTGGCAAGCCAGGAGCTGCGCTGCGGTAGATTTTATGCACCAGCCTGGCATCTACCAGCCACTGCAGGGCGTCCTCATATTCCCGGGCCCGCGCCCCCTCTTTCACCACCTTGTAGAGGAATTTTTTATTCTCCCTTGCCAGTTGGGACGGTATGGACTTCCAAATCATCGAGATCTTCGGGAACTCGCTAATATTGGGGTGCTTGGCAAAATCACGCTCATAAGAGCCGATAATACCGGACAAGGCTTCCTGCATGGCAGAAACGTCCCGTGCTTCCGTCCACAGGAGCACGGGTTCCGGCATACCACCTGTAACATAGTACATTTTCAATTTCTCATAGAGCGGATGGAAAAAGGCATCCGGAATCGGTTCAATGGTATCCACACTCTCCAGATACTTGGCCAGATTTTCATCGCCGTTGGCGAGCAGAAATTCCATGAAGGTCATAGGATCGATCTGCATAAAGTTGACTTTGCCCACTGGAAAAGACGATGGCTTCACCAAGGCAATCCCCAGCAAAGAACCCGCACAGGCAATGTGATACTGTGGGGCATTCTCGCAGAAATACTTCATGGAATTAATAACCTTGGGGCAGTCCTGTACCTCGTCAAAAATAATGAGTGTCTTTTCTGGCAGAATTTTCTGGCCGCTGGCCAGCATTAGGTTCTGCAGAATACGTCCTATGTCTTTGGTTGTCTCAAAAAACTGCTTATATTCCTCGTTTTCATCAAAGTTAAAGTAGGCCGTATTTTCATAATAACGCCTGCCGAATTCTTTGAGAACCCAGGTCTTGCCTACCTGACGCACCCCCTTTAAGATGAGCGGCTTGCGGTAAGGGGATTTTTTCCAATCCAGCAGCCTATTCAAAATGAATCGTTCCATACATACACTCCTTCACATTATTATTGGAGTTTTTGTGTCCCATGAACACATCCTTATTATATTCTTAAGGTATGGAAAATACAAGCCCTGCACAAAATTATTTTTGTTTTATGGGCAACGTCCATTTGCCCTGGTGGCTTATCATTATTTTCTGTTTTTCGATATACATAACAGCAAGGCAAATTGAACGGAAATCTGTTAAAAAAATTCTGCATATCTTGTGATATTTTCCATCCCTCATTCGTTTTCTTACTATAAGGAAGGAGGTGCAGAGTTATGAAAAACACGGAGGAATCCAGGGTCTTGGAATGTTACCAGGCGTATAAGGATACCGTCTTCAAGCTGGCCTATTCCTACTGTAAGGATAAGAGCCAGGCCGAAGACGCATTCCAGGAGGTGTTTTACAACTTTATGAGACGCAGCCCTCAGTTCAAGGATCGGGAACATGAGAAAGCCTGGTTTATCCGCACGACCATCAACGTCTGCAAGGATATCCTGAAGTCCAAATGGAGACGTTCTGTGGTGCAGTTGGAGGAATGGGACAGCGACCGCGCATTTTGGCAAGACCCGGATGATATGATTGAAGAACTGCGCGAGGCCATCCTGTCCCTGCCAGAAAAATACCGTGTACCCATACATCTGTATTACTATGAGGAGTATTCCGTGCGCGAGATTGCGCACATCCTGCACCACAGCGAAACCGCCGTGCAGACACAGCTGCAGCGCGGAAGGGAAAAGCTGAAACAGACAATGGAAAGGAGTGGATCATATGAAGCTGAATCACGATATTTACAAGGAAGCCATGGAGAATGTTAGGATTTCCGATGAGACAGGCCGGGAACTGCTAAAACTTGCCGCCCAGAAAAATGCGCTTCAGAAAAAGCGCTTCCGTACCCAGATGGCAGCAGCCATTGCCGCCATCCTGGCCATTAGCCTGGGCGTAAATGGCATCTGCTATGCGCAGACAGGGAAGAATGTATGGGAAATGTTTACTTCCTTGTACGAGAATATGGGCGTGACTTCCGATTCTGAGACCTTCTCTGCCATTGCCGAAGGCGCAAAGAAATCAGGGGAGTCCATTACCTGCAATAACCTGAAGTTCACGCTGGAGTATTATTTTTATGACAGAAAGAACGGTGAAGTCTATTGCGCATTGCGCACGGATTCCCTGGATGGGACGCCGTTGGATATGGAACAGGTGAACCAGCGTTATAGGGCTAACATCAGGGAAGGCGCAAGCGGAACTGGCAACGGGGATGCCCCCATTTACAATGAAGCGCAGACTTCTGCCATGGTTTACTACCATTATATGGTAAATGCGGAGGATATCAATGGCTATCCCCAAAAACTGCATTTTTATATTGTTCATGTTATGGGTGATGATTCGCAGGAATGGGTGACAGGCGCCACGTACAAAACAGAAGATTTAGGCAATATCGTTATGACGCCCACCGGCCAGCTGAAGGCAAGGTATGCGGACTGCTCTTCCCTGGAATACTGCGATGCAAAGGCCCGCATTACGAGCGGGGGGCTTGTCCTGTATTTCAACGAGGAAATTTGGGATGACGAAGCGTTTGGTACAGATGCCTTTTTCCCATTTTTTGAAATTATAATGGAGGATGGGGTTACTTACCGTGTTGGCAGCCTTACTGCCTGTAAGTTCCAGAAAACTCCTCTTTATGATGCAGAGGGGAATCTTTTGAACCGTGAAGACTTTACACCGGAAGTAGCAAAATTAGTGGAAGAGTTTCAGCAGCTTCCCTCAAGAGCGGAACAGGAATTGCCAGAAAATGTATACAACATTGCAGCGGGATATTATGGATCCGGCGGCAATGCCCCAGAAAGGTACTGTGCCTATAGCGCAATATTCTGCAAGTATTTTATTGACGTGGATGATATTGCGGAAGTCCATGTGAATGGAGTGAAAGTGCCGTTAGAATAGTCCGATTTTGTTAGAATGATCGCTTCATGATATCTTAAAAAGCCTAACATACAGCGATATTTTCAGCTTATGTTAGGCTTTTTCAGCTTTCTCTTGCAGAGCCGTACATAATAAACGAATATCCTACCTTGTTACATAGGGGATTTCTGCCAAGGGAAACCACTCAGGGAACGGTTTTCCTTCTTTGGCATAAGACGCTTTCATCCTTTCTATATATTCTTGGTATTCTGTACGCGCCTGCTCCCCTTTTACGGGAACTTCATCCGCTTTGGCATAAACCTCCAGGCGGTGTATCTGGAACAGGAATGGGTCATAGCTTACGCCGCAGAAATTACAGAAAGCCTCCAGCACCAGCTCTGGCTTTAAATTATTGCTGCTCCCAGTGCAGAGCCTTAAAAACAGCCTGCCGCCAGATTCTTGTGATGCTGGTTCTTGTAATGCTTCCATTTTATAGATGAGGCCCTTTAAATCTATTTCTATACTGCTTTTTTTGCTCTTTTTTGTGACAAGGATTTCCCCCTGCCTCTCAAAAAATGCCTGAACTTTCTCTTGAAGTATTTTAGAATCCCCAAAAATGGAAGCCATCCCATCGCCAGCTTGTTGTTCCTCTGCATATTCTGGCTTTACATAGACCAGGTAATCCGCCGCTGCTACCAAAGACATCGAAGGCTTCCCCATATCCGGGACTTTCTGATAGCCCAAAATAGAAATCCCTTCCACCATGGCCTGGTTCAGACGATGGATCTCTTCTTGGCCAAAATCAGCGGAATTTACGCTAATGTCCAAATATTCCCCATCGCTGGTTAGCCCAACCCCTAATGGTGCGGCAAAGGACATAATCTGATGTGGGCTGAATCCTTCCGAATAAGCAATCTCTATGCCCGCCCGCCGGATTGCTTTTTGGAAAAAGCGCATCACATCCAAATGCCCGATAAATTTCATAGCCCCATATTTCTGGAATTTAATTCTTATATTCAACGCAATGCCCTCCTTTTTCCTCCGCGTTTCGAATGGCAATACCTACTTGTGATCCCTAACATCCCCTTATCCACCATAGCAGACGCCCCCTTGAAACTGTGCCGCTCCGCACCCGCTGCATTGCTGCCTGCAGTTGGGGGTTACTTCCCCTCTCTGGGCACGCTCCCACTCTTTCTTTAGGAAGGACTTGGACACGCCGCAGTCAATAAAGTCCCAGGGCAAAATCTCATCCGTGCTTCGGGTGCGCAGGTTGTAGAAATCAATGGATACGCCGCATTCCTGGAAGGCTTCCATCCAAAGCTCATTGTGGAAGGATTCACTCCAGGAATCAAACAGGCAGCCCTTTTCATAGGCCTTGGCCAGGACTGGCCCGATCCGGCGGTCGCCCCGTGCCAGCACGCCTTCCAGAACAGTCACGTCAGCCTCATGCCAGTTGTATTTTAAGCTTTTGCGGTTCAACTGCGCCTTCATTTCCTCATTGACAATCCTTGCCCTGGCCAGGTACCCGTCCCGATCGTACATCGGCGCCCACTGGAAGGGCGTGAAGGGCTTCGGCACGAAAAACGACGTGCTGATGGTAACCTGGCATTTGCCCTTGCGCTGCTCCTTAGGGATTTCGTAATACCGGCGAGCAATTTTCTCTGCCAGGCGCGGGATTTCCCGCTGGTCTTCCTCTGTCTCCGTAGGAAGCCCCAGCATAAAGTATAGCTTTACCTTCTGCCATCCGCCCTCAAAGGCCAGCCCGGCGCCCTCTAAGATGACTTCTTCTGTCAGGCCTTTGTTAATGACGTCCCGCAGCCGCTGGGAGCCTGCTTCCGGCGCGAAAGTCAGGCTGCTCTTGCGCACGTCCTGCACCTTGCCCATCACATCCAGGGAAAATGCGTCAATCCGCAGGGAGGGCAGCGAGATATTTACGCCCTTCTCCTTGAAGCCCATCAGGAAATCAATGAGTTCCGAAAGCTGGCTGTAATCACTGGAGCTTAGGGAGCTTAAGGAAATTTCTTCATGTCCGGAAGCGCGCAGCATCTCACTGGCGCATTCCTTGAGCATTTCTACATCCCGCTCGCGGGTTGGGCGGTAAATCATGCCTGCCTGGCAGAAACGGCACCCACGGATGCAGCCGCGCTGGATTTCTAATACGGCACGGTCCTGGGTAACTTTCAGGAATGGAACCAAAGGCTTGCGGGGATAAGGCGTATGCGTAATGTCCATTTCCACTTCCTTCTTCACCGTGGGCGGTACGTCTTCATATTTGGGCGTGAAGGAGGCAATCGTGCCGTCCTCCTGGTAAGCTGTTTCATAGAGGGACGGCACATAGATGCCTGGTATGTGGCAGGCCCGGCGCAGAAATTCCTGTCGGCTGCCGCCCTCTGTCCGATGGGCTTTGTAGAGGTTAAGCAAATCGTCATAGCGGGTTTCCCCTTCTCCAATGTAGAACATGTCAAAAAAATCTGCCAGCGGTTCCGGGTTATAGGCACAGGGGCCTCCGCCGATGACAAGCGGGTCTTCCTCCGTGCGTTCTGCGGCCAGCAGGGGAATCTGGCTTAAATCCAGGATCTGCAGGATATTTGTGTAGCACATCTCGTATTGGATGGTGATACCCAGGAAGTCCATCTCCCTGACCGGGCTTTGTGTCTCCAGGGTAAATAATGGGATCCGGCGTTCCTTCATCATCTTGTGCAGATCGTGCCAGGGGGAATAGACACGCTCACAGTAGACGTCTTCCCTCTGGTTGAACATATCATATAAGATCTGCAGCCCCAGGTGGGACATGCCAATTTCATACACGTCGGGAAAACACATGGCAAAGCGGATGTCCACCTGATCCGGATTTTTCATGACTGCATTTACCTCACCGCCGATGTAGCGGGCGGGCTTCTCTACACTTAGCAAAATCTTATCGCTTAGCGCTAATTTTCTTTCCTTTTTTCCTGAATTATGATGCGAACCGCGCAATAATTCGGACGTATTTTTACCTTGTAATTCCACTGTATTCTCCTCTCGGGCATCTATTTTTATTGATTAATTTTGGTTTTATTATACTGGATTCTCCTTTGACAAGCAATCTTTTTTTAGGTTGGATTTTTTTGGTTGGGTGTATTTCCGCGGAGCGGATTTTTGTTTTGTTATTTATATATTTCATACTATAACATTATAGTAACAACCTTGGTTTAAAACTTGCAAATTTCATTTGCCTTTTTCTCTGTTTTATAATAAAATTTATTATGTACAGGCAGCGGCTCACCATTCTATCGTTGCCTATGCAATTGTTACTCCGGCATCCCTACTGCTGGGGCATACATCAATCTTAATGATAAGCTTAAAGGAGAAATAAAATGAAAAATTGTATCGTAGCCCAATCCGGCGGCCCTACTGCCGCTATCAATGCCAGCCTGGCAGGCGTCATCTACGGCGCTATCCACTGCCCAGAATTTGACCGTATCTATGGCTCTCTCAATGGGATTACTGGTATCCTGGATGAGCGCACCCTGGATCTGACAGATACGTTCCAGGACGCCAAGACATTAGACACCCTGAAAGCCAGCCCTGCCATGTACTTAGGCTCCTGCCGCTACAAGCTGCCGAAGCTGGAAGATGACAGCGCCCCTTATAAGCGGATTTTCCAGGTATTTGAGAAAATGGAGATCCAGGCCTTCTTCTATATTGGCGGGAATGACTCCATGGACACCGTGGACAAGCTCTCTGCTTATGCCGCTTCCATCGACAGCCCTGTGCGGGTCATCGGCGTACCGAAGACGATCGACAACGACTTGGTCATCACAGACCACACGCCCGGCTTTGGCTCCGCTGCCAAATATGTAGCGACCTCCCTGCGGGAAATTTTCCATGACACGGTCATCTATACCCCCAAAAGCGTAACCATCGTGGAAATCATGGGGCGTGACGCCGGATGGCTGACCGCCGCATCCGTCCTAGCAAGGAACGAATACTGTGCTGCCCCGCATCTGATCTACCTGCCAGAGGCAGCCTTTGACACAGAAGAATTCCTGGCTGATGTCAGCAGGCTCTTAGAAACCTGCAGCAACGTAATCGTAGCCGTCTCTGAAGGCATCCGCGACAAGGACGGCAAGTACATCAGCGCCTCCACCGGCAAAGTAGACAACTTCGGCCACAGCCAGTTAAGCGGCGCAGGAAAGACCCTGGAATATCTGGTACAAGACCGCCTTGACGTAAAGGTAAGGTCGATTGAGCTGAACATCCTCCAGCGCTGCGGCGCACACATTGCTTCTAAGACAGACCTGGATGAGTCCTTCCAGGAAGGGAACCACGGCGTAGCACTGGCTGCGGAAGGAAAGACCGGGCTTATGGTTACCATCCAGCGCACCAGCGACGCCCCTTATACGGTAACCTATGGCTCTGCGCCTGTCTGCGAGATTGCCAACGGCGTGAAGGCCGTGCCGTCTGAATTTATCAACGACCGTGGAAATGACGTGACAGAAGGCCTGGTATCCTACGTGAAGCCACTGATCCAGGGCGAATCCGAAGTTTCCTTCTGTGAAGGCATGCCGGCATATCTTCCAGTTCCTCACTTAGTATAATTTCGGATATGGCTCAGCAGATATACAACGGCACAGACTGGAGGTTAAAATGAAAAAATCACGGCGTATCCTGGCTATGGCTGGCGTTGTCCTGCTCTTAGGGCTTTACCTTATTACCTTAGTCCTGGCCTGCCTGGACAAGGACTTCTTCCCTATGTTCATGGCCTCTTTGTTCTCGACCCTTGCCATCCCCGTATTAATCTGGCTCTATGGCATGGTTTACAGATGGCTGAAGCGGGACAGCTCCCCAGAATCTGACTTATGAGTTACCATGTGGCACAGAGGAAATGATTCCAAGAATGGGCAATCTTCCGTTGACAGCTTTACAAATTTATGAAATAATATTTCCATACACCATAAAACCTTAACAGGAGTGGATTTTTCAAGAGGAATCTTTCCAGAGGAATCTTTTTTCGCCACGCAGCTGCATCTTGCCGCTGTGTGGCTTTTTATTTGCAGGCCTGCCACTTCTGATTGTTTTATTGTGATAAGGATATTTTTGCAAGGAGATGAAAGGAGAAACTATGGATCAGACATTTATGAAAGAACGGAAAGTACTGCCGCTGGTGCTGTCTATGTCACTTCCTATGGTAGTGTCTATGGCGGTAAATTCCCTTTACAACATCGTAGACAGCTATTTTATCGCAAAATTAAGCGAGGACGCCATGACTGCGCTGTCCTTGGTGTTTCCAGTACAGAACCTGATCAATGCCATTGCCATTGGGTTCGCCATCGGCATCAATGCCAGCGTGGCATTTTACCTAGGGGCAGGGGATTCGGTACGGGCATGCAGGGCGGCCACGCAGGGGACATTCTTAAATTTCCTCCATGGCGTCTTTATGACCATTGCCTGCATTGCCGGGATGCCGCTGTTCCTAAGGATGTTTTCCACAGATGCGGAAGTTGTGGACCTGGCGCTGTCCTATTCCTGCAGGGCTTTCCTCTTTTCCGTCTTCATTACCCTGGGGCTTTCCTTTGAAAAGCTGTTCCAGGCCGTGGGGAGGATGAAGGTTTCCATGTTCTGTATGATGTGTGGGTTTGTAACGAATCTTATTCTAGACCCGCTGATGATTTTTGGGATTGGGCCTTTCCCGGCCATGGGAATCGCAGGCGCGGCCTATGCCACAGGAATTGGGCAGTGCGCCTCGCTGCTGGCCTACCTTGGCTTCTACCTGCTGCGGCCAATCCCCGTAAAGCTGCATCGGAACTCCCTGCCCTTTCAGAAGGATGTGGTAGCCAGAATGTATTCTGTCGGCATCTCAGCCACGCTGAACCTGGCGCTGCCCTCCCTGCTGATTTCCGCGCTCAACGGCATCCTGTCCGGGTTTTCCGGCGCCTATGTGCTGGTACTGGGCGCTTATTACAAGCTGCAGACTTTTATTTACTTGACGGCCAATGGGATTATCCAGGGCATACGCCCGCTGATGGGCTACAATGCCGGCGCCGGGGAGCAGGGACGGGTAAAGCAGATTTTCCATACGGCCCTGCTGCTTTGCATGGGGGTTATGCTGATAGGAACCATCCTCTCCTGGGCCATCCCCGGGCAGCTGATTGGCCTGTTTACCGAAAACCCAGAAACTGTGCGGATTGGCGTGTCGGCGCTGCAGATAATCAGCCTTGGGTTCCTTGCATCGGCCGTGTCCGTTACCTGCTCCGGGGCGCTGGAAGGCCTGGGGAAAGGGCTTCCCTCCTTCCTGATTTCCCTGCTGCGCTACCTGGCCGTCATCCTGCCTGCTGCCTTCCTGTTCAGCAGGATCTGGGGGGCAGACGGCGTATGGTATGCCTTCTGCTTCACAGAATTTGCCACGGCAGGGTGCGCCTGGGCCATCTATCAAAAAGCATAGCTCATCCTAACGCCACATCCAGCACCATCATAAGCAAGAACCCCGCCATCACGCCGATGGTTCCCACATTGGAGCTTTCGTCCGGCTGCGCCTGTGGGATCAGCTCATCTGCCACCACATAGACCATAGCGCCTGCCGCAAAGGCCAAAAGCCACGGCATCAGCACAAGGGCTGACGATGCCGCCAGGAATACGGCAATGCCTGCCAAAGGCTCCACAATGCCTGACAGGCATCCCGTGAGGAAAGACCTGCCCACGCTCTGGCCGGACTGGCGGACAGGGAGGGAAATCGCAGCCCCTTCTGGGAAATTCTGGATGCCAATCCCCATGGCCAGGCCGATTGCCGATGCCAGGTAAACCGGATCCTGGGGATGCTGCCCTGCAAGGACAAAGGCAAGGGCGACCGCCATGCCCTCCGGGATGTTATGGACAGTCACAGCCAGCACCAAAAGCTTCGCCCCTGCCTTTCTGCCCTTATAGTCCGCATGGAACCAGGGGAGCGTTTTGTCCACAGCATATAAAAACACGCCCCCAAAGGCAAATCCTGCCGCCGGCGGGAGCCATGCCACAAACCCCTGCTCCTGGCTCTGTGCAATCGAAGGCAGCAGCAGAGACCAGACAGAAGCCGCCATCATGACCCCTGAGGCAAAGCCAAGGAAAGCATGGTTCAGTTTGGGGTGGATCGCGCCCTGGAAGAAAAAGACGATGGAAGCCCCCAGCGCCGTCATTAAGAATGTAAATCCTGTGCCATATAAAACATGTAAGAATATATGCATGGTCCTCAATCCCTGAAAGCATTTGCTATTACACTATGCAGAGGATATGGATTTGTTGCAGATGGAAATGAGTAAGGCATACGTGATGGAATAATTCTACGAAAACTTGAAATACTATTTTCACCCTAAAACAGATTGGAGTGAAAAATTATGATACAGCCAGATACCATACGGCTTATGCGGGAATGCGATGCAGGCATCCAGATGGGGGTCAATGCCATTGACGATGTCCTGGACTACGCGAAGGACAATACCCTCCGCCAGTGCCTGGTGGACTGCAAGAACAGGCATATCGTACTCAAAGACGAGCTGCTGCTGCTTTTAAAGGAATACCACGACGAAGGAAAGAAGCCCGATACCATGGCCAAGAGCATGTCCTGGATTAAGACAAACGTCAAGCTGGTGATCGATGAATCCGACCGCACGATTGCCGACCTGATTACAGACGGCTGCAATATGGGCGTAAAATCCCTCAGCAAATACCTGAACCAATACAAGGCAGCCGACGAGCAGTCCAAAGACATTGCAAAACGTCTGATACAGCTGGAAGAAAACCTGGTGTGCAATATGCGCCCCTTCCTATAAACGCACACATTCTCATAATCTGTGTGAACAGTAACCTTTCATCCAATGTAAGTGTTCTTTCCCAATGCCCTGTGCTATGATATATCCATAACAGGCGAAGGCAGCTTTTTGATTCTTCTGCCTTTTCGTATCATAGCACAACGCAAAGGAGGCATCTTATATGAGACAGAAAATATTGGAAGTGGAATCGCTGACAAAATACTACGGCAGGCAGGGAAGCCAGACAAAAGCCCTGGACGGTATCTCCTTCCAGGTGCTGGCCGGGGAATTCCTCGGCATTATGGGCAGCAGCGGCTCTGGCAAATCCACCCTTCTAAACTGCATTGCCACCGTCATAAAGCCCACCCGTGGGCAGATCCGCATCAGCGGCACGGAGCTTGGCTCCCTCAAGGGGCGCAGGCTGGCAGAGTACCGCGGCAGGAGCATCGGCTACCTGTTCCAGAATTTTGAGCTCCTGGACAACCTGACCGGGCGCGAAAATATCCTGCTGCCGCTCTCCATCCATGGCGCCCAGGGAACGGAGGGCATGCGCCGCCTGCAGGAACTGGCGGAATACTTAGAAATTACGGACGTCCTGGATAAATTCCCTTCCCAGATGTCCGGCGGGCAGAAACAGCGCATTGCCGCCGCCCGCGCTTTGATCTTAGGGCCACAGATGGTTCTGGCAGATGAGCCGACCGGCGCACTGGACTCCAAGAACGCCAAATCCCTGATGGAAAAGCTGGCCGGGCTGAACCGTGACCAGGGCTCCGCCGTGCTGCTGGTGACCCATGACTCCAACGCAGCCAGCTACTGCGACCGCATCCTCTTTATCCAGGACGGGAAAGTCTTCCATGAGCTGCGCAGGCAGTTTCCCCAGGAAAGCCGGCAGGGCTTTTACGGACGTATCTTACAGGTAATGGCACAATTAGGAGGGGGGAGCGCAAATGTTCTTTGATCTGGTACGCAGAAACAGCAGGCGCAGCCGCAAGGAAAACGGCATTTTCTTTTCCTCCCTGCTGATTTCCATCGTGGCTTTTTACATCGTACTCTCCCTGCCCCAGCAGGACGTCATGGCCTTCCTCGCGCAGATGGAAAGCGATGCTGTCAGCCGGCTGCTGCA